>ERZ791819.835-NODE-835-length-11423-cov-2.137579_pt1 | contig 11423 bp, 9 predicted proteins | sample MGYA00510301_ERZ791819 | MGnify/ENA primary metagenome ERZ791819 (study PRJEB30046, sample SAMN00791999) | human gut metagenome | study: EMG produced TPA metagenomics assembly of the A metagenome-wide association study of gut microbiota in type 2...
ATGTGTTAAAGGTTGGTCAGGAAGTAGAAGCTAAAGTTGTAGACTTCAAGAAAGATGAGCATAAGATCAGCTTAAGCATGAAAGCTTTATTAAATGATTCTGATGAAGCAGAAGAAGTTGTTGCTGACACAGAAGAATAATTAAAATTGCAAAGCGTGGAAAGATTTCAGGCAGATGCAATGTGAAAGTACGCCAATCTGTTTATACAGGTTGGCGTGTTTTTTAGCTTATGTTCATGGAAAAGGAGAAAAGTTTATGGGAGATTATGAAGTATTTAAGGAGAAAGTGTTTCAACTGACAAAAATTGATCTAAGCTGCTATAAAGAGCGTCAGATGAAAAGACGGATCGATGCTTTGATCACAAAAGCAAAAATTACTTCTTATGAAGCATATATCCAGGTATTAAAGACGGATAAAGATATGTTAGAAGAATTTGTGGCATATCTTACAATCAATGTCTCAGAGTTTTACCGTAATCCGGAACAGTGGAAGTTATTGGAAGCGGATATCTTTCCTTACCTGTTAAAAAAATTTGGCAATACGATCAAAGTATGGAGTGCTGCCTGTTCGACAGGTGATGAACCATATACATTGGTTATGGTCTTATCAAAATTCATCCCATTGAATAAAATACAGATTATTGCTACGGATATTGATAAGCAGGTATTAGAAAAAGCACAGCTTGGCATTTATGATGAAAAAAGCCTGAAAGGTCTTCCGGAAGAGTTTAAGGACAAGTATTTTACGAAGATTACAGATAAGAAGTTTCAGATCAAGGATTAAGTCAAGAAATGTGTAAAATTCAGCCAGCATAATCTGCTCAAAGATAAATATCCTGATCGCTGTGATCTGATCGTATGTCGTAATGTTATGATCTATTTTACAGAAGAAGCAAAGCAGGTAATGTATCAGAAATTCAATGATGCATTGAAAAAGGATGGTATTCTTTTTGTGGGAAGTACCGAACAGATCATTTCTCCGGCTGCGTACAGCTTCTCAACCTATAAATCGTTCTTCTATAAAAAAGAATAATAGTAAAAAGACTGAATGTGTTTTAGAAATAAGAATATATAAAGTAATACGAAGGAGATTATAAGATGTATCAATTCTTAGTTGATTTCATGTCAGCCAATCAGGTTATAATGATTGGTATGCTTGTGGCATTTGTTTTAACATTTTTATGCCTGCGTTTTCCGTTTTCTTTTCTTCCGAAGGACCAGGGAAGAGAATATGCGATCAATGGTGCACTTTCAAAAGGAAAGATCCGCGGTGTCGGACTGATCCTGACAGCGGTATTTATTCTTGTAACACTATTGGTGCTGCCTGTTGACAGAGAATATGTTGTTTATTGTATCTTGTTATTTGCAATGATGCTTAGCGGATATCTCGATGATGCATCTAAGAATCCATGGAGTGATTATAAAAAAGGAGCGATCGATCTTGTCTTAGCCCTTTTGACGATGTGGAATTTTGTCAATTATAACCCGACAAAGATACATATCGGAAGTTTTGAATATGAAATTCCCGTGGCAGTTTTTTTTGTATTGGGGGTAATATTGATCTGGGTATCGATCAATGTGACAAATTGTTCCGATGGTGTGGATGGGCTTTGCGCGAGTCTTTGTTGTGTTACGATGACAGCGTTTGCGTTGCTGTTTTTACAACCTCTAGGAAAATATGCAGCCACATTATTTCTTTTCGTAGCTGTTTTATTAGCTTATCTGTGCTTTAATTCTAAACCAAGCAGTATGTTGATGGGTGATGCCGGTTCCAGAGCATTGGGATTTTATATTGCTGTGATCGCAATGAAGACCGGACATCCGTTTGTTTACATTTTGCTGGCGGCAGTTTTGATCGTAGATGGCGGTATTGGTCTGATTAAGATCTTTTTGCTCCGCTTTTTGAAAATTGCTGTTTTGAAGAATACTCGTACACCGTTACATGATCATGCAAGAAAAGGAAAAGGATGGTCTGATACACAGGTTGTATTCCGTTTCTGTATTATTCAGATCCTGTTTGTATTGTTTGCCTATCTGGTCGTTGCACGATAAACATTTTTTTAGTACAATATTTTCTTAGAGATGTAATTTGAATGGAGGCTTAGACACATGAGTGAAAATATAAAAGTAGTAGTAGATGCGATGGGAGGAGACAATGCACCTGAAGTTACGGTAGAAGGTGCGGTCGAAGCATTAAAGGTATCGGATAAAATTTCTATTATCCTGACCGGACGTACCGAAGATATCAAAAAAGAATTACAAAAATATTCTTATGATGAAAGCCGCATTTCAATCGTGCAGGCAGATGATGTGATCGGTTTTGATGAACCACCGGTTATGGCGATCCGTAAGAAGAAAAATTCTTCCATCGTTGTCGGATTGAATCTCGTAAAACGAGGAGAAGCGGATGCTTTTGTATCGGCAGGAAGTACCGGTGCAATCTTAGTTGGAGGCCAGTTTGTTGTAGGAAGGATCAAAGGAATTGAAAGAGCACCGTTAGCACCATTGATCCCAACAGCAAAAGGCCCTTCATTACTGATTGACTGTGGAGCAAATGTGGATGCACGTTCTTCTCATTTGGTACAATTTGCAAAAATGGGTTCGATCTATATGGAACATATTGTCGGCATTAAAAATCCAAGAGTAGCGATTGTAAATATTGGCGCAGAAGAAGAAAAAGGGAATATGTTAGTAAAGGAGACATATCCTTTATTAAAAGAATGCACAGATATTAATTTTGTAGGCAGTATTGAAGCAAGAGATATTCCAAACGGTGATGCAGATGTCATTGTTTGTGAAGCTTTTGTCGGAAATGTTATTTTGAAATTATATGAAGGTCTTTCCAATACATTGATGCATGAGATTAAAGCAGGTTTGATGTCGTCTCTTCGCAGCAAGATTGGTGGTCTTTTGATCAAACCGGCATTAAAGAAGGTTGTAAAAGGCTTTATCGGCGAAGATCAGGGTGGAGCACCATTATTAGGATTGAAAGGTCTTGTTGTGAAAGCACATGGAAGCTCTGGTGCAGATGATATTAAGAAAGCGATCATTCAGTGTATTCAGTTTAGTGAAGAAGAAATCAATGAAAAGATCAAGGAAAATATCATAACAGATTAAGAAGGTGAATGCATATGGGATTTGAAAAGCTGCAAATGATCATATCAGAAGTGTTGGGGGTACAGGCGGAAGACGTTTTGCCGGAAATGTCATTCGTTGATGATTTGGGTGCAGACTCACTTGAAATTTTTCAGATCATTATGGCAATCGAAGAAGAATTTGATGTTGTCATAGACGAAAATGCAATAGAAATGATTGAAACTGTTGAGCAGGCTTATCAGGCAATCGGGCAAAGTGAAGATATCTAAACTTTTGTTACATTGTATGGGATAAGCAAAAAATGTATTTTGCAAGCCCTGTATGCGTTTTGAGTTCCGCAGACAGGGTATTGTTCGTTATAGAGAACACATGATATGAGGTGAATTATGAAACAGGAAAAAAGAATGGAATTTGAAAAAAGAATCGGATATTCTTTTAAAGATCCGGAGCTGCTTGTGACTGCTTTGACACACAGTTCTTATTCAAATGAAATACGATTGAAAAAGCAGGAATGCAATGAACGACTGGAATTTTTAGGAGATGCGGTTTTAGAATTGATCTCTAGTGAGCAGATCTTTCGGAATCACCCGGATCAGCCGGAGGGAGATCTGACGCGTATCCGTGCAAGCTATGTATGTGAGCCGACACTTGCGTTATGTGCAAGAGAAATCTGCCTTGGAGACTATTTGCAATTAGGCAGGGGCGAAGACAGGACGGGCGGAAGAGAAAGAGATTCTATTTTATCAGATGCAATGGAAGCGACGATCGGAGCAGTCTATATGGATGGAGGCTTTGAAAGTGCGCAGCGTTATGTAGAAGAATTTATCTTAAAAGATATTGAAAAGAAGTCCCTGTTTTATGACAGCAAGACTTATTTGCAGGAAATCGTGCAAAGGGATTTAAAGAAATTAGAATATGTCTTATTGAAAGAAGAGGGCCCGGATCATAATAAATCCTTTGAAGTCGGTGTGCTTATTGATGGAAAACAGCTTACTACTGCTGTAGGACGAACGAAGAAAAAAGCGGAGCAGGCGGCTGCCTATGAAGCAATTCTGCTTTTGGAGGATAAGAAATAAAAGTAGAGGAGAACAAAGATGTACTTAAAAAGTCTGGAGGTTCACGGTTTTAAATCATTTGCCAATAAAATGCTGTTTGAATTTCATAATGGGATCACTGCGATCGTTGGACCAAACGGAAGTGGAAAAAGTAACGTAGCAGATGCGGTCCGCTGGGTTCTTGGTGAGCAAAGTGCCAAGCAGCTTCGTGGTGCAAAGATGGAAGATGTCATTTTTGCCGGAACACAGCTTCGTAAACCACAGGGGTTTGCCTATGTTGCGATTACGATCAGCAATGAAGATCATAAATTAAATGTGCCATATGAAGAAGTCAAGATCGCCCGGCGTGTATATCGTTCCGGTGAAAGCGAATATCTGTTAAATGGTGCTTCCTGCCGCTTGAGAGATGTACAGGAGCTTCTTTTTGATACCGGTATCGGTAAAGAGGGCTATTCGATCATCGGACAGGGACAGATTGATAAGATTTTAAGTGGTAAACCGGAGGAAAGACGTGAGCTTTTTGATGAAGCTGCCGGAATCGTAAAATACAAGAAAAGGAAAGCAGCAGCAGAAAAGAATCTGGAAGAAGAGAGACAAAATCTTGTTCGTGTCGAGGATATCTTATCCGAATTAGAAAAACAGGTAGATCCGTTAAGGGAGCAATCGGAAAAAGCCAAGGAATATCTGGCTTATAGAGACGAACTTCGTAATCTGGATATCAATTTATATTTAGAAGAATATAACCGTATGCAGGAAGAAATCAAAGAAGTCGAAAAGAAACAGGAAATTGCGGCAAAAGATCTCGAAGATGCCGGAAAAGAGTTAGATCAGACAAAAGAAGAATATCGCAAAGTAGAAGAAAAGTTAGAAGAATATAATAGAAAGATCGATCAGCACAAAGATCAGCTTACGACAGATAAGATGCTTCTGACACAGTCAGAAAGTGATATTAAGGTGTTGCAGGAACAGATCCATGCAGTCAGACAAAACAAAGAGCATACACATGATCTTGTAGACTCTTTGAATCAGAGATTAGAACGTGCAAGAAAAGAAAAAGAAGAGTATCTTGCACAAAAAGAAGAGTTAGAACAAAGCATCGCCTCATTACAGAGCAGTCAGCAGGCAATGGAAAAAGAAGCAGTAGAGCTGTCAGAACAGATTAGAATTTTAGAAGATAAAATTGCAGAAAATAATAAAAAGAAGATCACATTTTTAAATGATAATACCAATGTAGTATCAGAACAGCAGCGTATGAAAACGCTTTTAGAGCAGAATAATTTAGAAAAAGCGAAATTGACAAAACGCATTCTGGAGAACAAGTCAGAAGCGGCTGTTTTGACAGAAACATTAGAAAAAGAAAAGTCCGTTTATGATGATGTTACAAAGAAGCTTACTGAAATGGATAATATTTATCAGGAGCATCAAAGACAGCAGGAGCATTTAGACAGAGAAATGGACAATTTAAGACGGGAACACCGTGATACGCAGCAACGTTATCATATGGAACATTCCCGTTTAGAATCATTGAGAAACCTAACCGAGCGTTATGACGGATTTGGTCAGAGTATTAAGCGTGTGATGGAGCAAAAAAAGCAATATCCGGGAATTATCGGTGTTGTCGCGGATATCATTCGTGTACAGAAAGAATATGAACTTGCAATTGAGACTGCATTGGGTGGAAGTATCCAGAATATTGTTACTGACAATGAGCAGACAGCAAAAGCAATGATTGCACATTTAAAGAAAAACAAATATGGACGAGCTACGTTTCTTCCTCTTACAAATATGCGGGCGAAACCTGTGAATCTGTCAGGTAATCTGATGGCAGAGCCGGGTGTGATCGGTATGGCATCTACTTTGGTATCCGGTGAAGAACGTTTCTCGAATCTGATTGAATATCTGCTTGGAAGATTTGTTGTTGTGGATCATATTGACCATGCGATTGCATTAGCAAAGAAATATCATCATACGATCCGTATTGTGACAAAAGAAGGAGATCTGTTGAATCCCGGCGGTTCAATGTCCGGTGGTGCTTTCCGTAACAGTAACAATCTGCTAGGTCGCAGACGGGAAATGGAAGATCTTGAAAAACGTTCCGAAGAACTTAAAAAAGCGTTAAAAGAATTGTCTCTTGATATGACGCAAAAAGAAAAGCAGTCCGAAGAGATCGAAAAGAAGATGGCAGATCACAGAAATATCAGACAGGAGCTTAGTTTAAAGCAAAATACAGCCAGATTACATTATGATCGTGCCAAAGAAGATCTGGAGAAAAATCAGGAAAAACTCGATCTGATCCAGATTGACAGTAACAGGATAGAAGAACGTAAGAATACACTGCATCAGGATATGGAAACAATCAATCAGAAGATGCATTTGAATGAACAGGAACGACAGCACTGTGAAGAAGAAAATAAAAAATATAATCAGGAGTTAGAACAAAAGAAAGCATTATGGCAGGAAGAAAGTCAGAAAAAATCGTCTATGACATTGACGATGAATCAAAAGACGCAGTCGTGCCGGTTCTTGTGTGATAATATCGAACGTCTGGAACATTCGATGTCAGAACTGAACCGGGAATTAGAAGAGGTTGCCAGAAACGGAGAAGATGCTGACAGACAGGTGCTGCAAAAAGAACAGGAAATTCTTGCAAAAGAAAAGCAGATGGAAGACGAACGGGAAGAGATTTCTAAATTAAAAGTTCTGATCGAAGAAGTAACAAAAGAAAGAGATGCCTGTAACGAATTGCATAAAGGATTTTTTGCAAAACATGAAGAACTTGCAGAAAAGAAGAGTGCATTGGATCGCGAATGTTTCCGTTTGCATAACCAGGCAGAAAAGATTGCCGAGCGTCTTGACAGCCGGACAAACTATATGTGGGAGCAGTATGAACTGACCTATCATAAGGCAGAAGAGCTTCAGGTAAAAGTGGATGTATCATTTGCGGAAATGAAAAACCAGATCAGCCGGTTAAAAAATCAGATGAAAGCCTTAGGACATGTCAATATCAATGCAATCGAACAGTTTAAAGAGGTAGAAGAACGATACACTCTTTTGAATGGTCAGCATGATGATCTCGTGGAGGCTGCGGAGGTATTGGTCGGTATTATTGAAGAACTTGATACGGAGATGCGAAAGCAGTTTGAAATACAATTTGCTGAGATACGTAAACGATTTGATCAGGTGTTTAAAGAGCTTTTTGGTGGTGGCCGCGGTACATTGGAATTAACGGAGGAAGAAGATATTCTGACTGCCGGAATCCGTATCGTAGCACAGCCGCCCGGAAAGAAATTACAAAATATGATGCAGCTTTCCGGTGGAGAAAAAGCATTGACAGCGATTGCATTACTTTTTGCAATACAAAGTTTAAAACCTTCTCCATTCTGTCTGTTAGATGAGATTGAGGCAGCACTGGATGATTCGAATGTAGACCGTTATGCGGAATATTTACATAAACTTACAAAAGATACACAGTTTATTGTGATCACACATCGTCGTGGTACGATGAATGCAGCAGATATCCTTTATGGTATTACGATGCAGGAAAAGGGCGTATCAACGTTAGTATCCGTCAATCTGTTGGATGAAAAAGAGATTGCCGATTAGAGGAGGAAAGAGATGAGCGAGAAAAAAGGTTTTTTGGGTAAACTGATCAGTGGCCTGACTAAGACAAGAGATAATTTAAAATCAGGAATTGATTCTATTTTCAGTGGTTTTTCTGAAATTGATGAAGATTTTTATGAAGAATTAGAAGAAGTATTGATCATGGCAGATATCGGAGTGGCTACAACAGAAAAGATCATTGATGATCTGAGAGAAAAGGTCAAAGAACAAAAGATCAAAGAAATTTCCGTATGCAGAGAGCTTTTGATCCGTTCGATCAAAGAGCAGATGCGTGTAGAAGAGACTGCCTATGAGTTTGAGCATGAAAAATCAGTTGTTTTACTGATTGGTGTCAATGGTGTCGGCAAGACAACTTCTGTTGGCAAGTTAGCCGGACAGTTAAAAGCACAGGGAAAGAAAGTTATTCTTGCCGCAGCGGATACATTCCGTGCTGCTGCGATCGAACAGCTCACAGAATGGTCAAACCGTGCCAATGTGGAATTGATTGCAGGACAGGAAGGCGGTGATCCGGCAGCAGTTGTTTATGATGCAGTCAACGCAGCAAAAGCAAGAAAAGCAGATGTATTGATCTGTGACACAGCGGGAAGACTTCATAATAAGAAGAATCTGATGGAAGAACTTCGTAAGATCAACCGGATCATTGACAGAGAATATCCTGAGGCACATAGAGAGACACTCGTTGTCTTGGATGGTACAACAGGACAGAATGCTTTAGCACAGGCAAAGCAGTTTGGTGAAGTAGCCGACATCACAGGTATTATCTTGACAAAGCTTGATGGAACAGCCAAAGGCGGCATTGCAATCGCTATTCAGTCAGAGATGCATATTCCGGTGAAATATATCGGAATCGGTGAAAAGATTGAAGATTTGCAAAAATTTGATGCGGATGCTTTTGTAGATGCACTCTTTACAACATCAGAGCATATGGAGTAAAATAAAAGATAACTGTTTTCAAAACCACATGGTAAAAAGGGGATGACGGAAGGATCAGAAAGCGGACAGGTTTACAGATCCACTGTTTTCCTATATATTAGATATGATAGAATGGTCAGAATGGAGGAAACCATATGTTGACATTAGAAAAATTTGAGGAAGCTTCTGAAAAAGTAAAAGAAGTGGTATTACCTACCAATCTTATTTATAGTGAATACTTTTCGGCACAGACCGGAAATAAAGTATATTTAAAACCGGAAAATATGCAATATACAGGTGCTTATAAAGTAAGAGGTGCTTACTATAAAATCAGCACATTGAGCGAAGAAGAGAGAAAGAAAGGTCTGATCACAGCATCTGCGGGAAACCACGCACAGGGCGTTGCTTACGCAGCAAAGATCTATGGTGTGCCGGCTACGATCGTTATGCCAACAACCACTCCTTTGATCAAAGTAAACCGTACAAAGAGCTATGGAGCAGAAGTGGTTTTATATGGCAATGTGTATGATGAAGCATGCCAGTATGCGTTAAAGCTTGCAAAAGAAAAAGGTCTTACCTTTGTGCATCCGTTTAACGATGAGACAGTAGCAACCGGACAGGGAACAATCGCAATGGAGATCTTTAAAGAATTGCCGACAGTAGATATTATTTTAGTACCGATCGGTGGTGGCGGACTTGCAGCCGGAGTATCAACGCTTGCGAAACTGTTAAATCCGAATATCAAAGTGATCGGTGTAGAACCGGCAGGAGCAAGCTGTATGAAGGCTTCTTTAGAGAAAGGCGAAGTTGTAACCTTACCGGAAGTCAATACGATCGCTGACGGTACGGCAGTAAAAACACCGGGAGATATTGTGTTCCCATATATTCAGAAGAACATTGATGATATCATTCAGATCGAAGACCAGGAATTGATCGTCAATTTCCTTGATATCATGGAAAATCATAAAATGTTAGTTGAAAATTCAGGTTTGCTGACTGTAGCAGCATTAAAACATCTGGATTGTAAAAACAAGAAAGTTGTATCGATCTTGAGTGGTGGTAACATGGACATTATCACATTATCATCTGTTGTACAGCATGGACTGATCCAGAGAGGAAGAGTCTTTACCGTATCGGTACAGCTTCCTGACAGACCGGGTGAGTTAGGTAAAGTGGCAAATGTCATTGCCGAAATGAAAGGTAATGTGATCCGTTTAGAGCATAACCAGTTTGTAAGCATTAACCGAAATGCAGCAGTAGAGCTTCGCATTACAATGGAAGCATTTGGGCAGGAACACAAAAAAGAGATCATCGACCGTTTGAAAAAAGAAGGCTATACTCCGAAGGAGGAAAGTCCTACAGGAATTTATGAATAGCCAGTTGATACATCCAAAGGAGGAGCATAAATACTATGAATCAGATCAGAGATGAGTTTCAGGAAAACATGGAAGGACAGGAATTACTGCACACGCCTGGCGGGGTTCGTGATGTGTATGGAAGAGAATGTGCCAGAAAAATGCATGTCAAGAAAGAAGTCCATCATATCTTAAAGACACATGGTTTTCAGGATATTGAGACACCGGCTTTTGAATACTTTGATATCTTTAGCAAAGAACGTGGTACGGTACAGTCAAGAGAAATGTTTAAATTCTTTGACCGTGGCAATAATACATTGGTTTTAAGACCGGATGTCACACCTTCTATAGCACGCTGTGTTGCAAAATACTGGCGTGACGAAACAATGCCGATCCGTTTATGTTATACCGGAAAGACATTTGTTAATACGCCGCCGTATAAGGGAAAGCTTCAGGAAGTGACACAGGTTGGTGCAGAATGTTTTCATGATGATACATCGGATACTGATGCTGAAATGATCGCTATGACGGTGGAGTGCTTAAAGCAATGCGGATTAAAAGAATTTCAGTTGGAAGTCGGTCATGCCGATCTTTTCCGAGGTCTGGTAGAAGAAGCCGGTATTTCACAGTCAGAAGCACAGGAACTCCGGGAACTGATCGTAAGTAAGAACTTTTTTGGTGCACAGGAATTTGTAGGACGTCTGGAAGTCGCTGATTCTTTAAAAGAAATCTTTGAAAAGCTCCCGGAATTGTTAGGAGACTTGACAGAATGTGTTCAATTTGTCAAGGAACGTACAAAGAATGAACGTGTTTTACAGGCGTTGGAACGTTTACAAAAAGTAGAAGAAATTTTAGGCTGTTATGACTGTCTGGATTATGTAACCGTTGACTTTAGTATGTTAAGCCAGTACAGCTATTATACCGGTGTGATCTTTAGAGCATATACATATGGAAATGGCGAAGCATTGGCAACCGGTGGACGATATGACGGACTGGTGCAGCAATTTGGTAAAAAAGCTTCGGCAATCGGTCTTGCAATCGTGATCGATCAGTTGATGTTAGCGTTGACAAGACAAAATCTTTTTGAAGATACCACGCTTGGAGGCGGCATTTTATTGTATCCACAGTCGTTACGTAAAGAAGCAATCGGACTTGCACAGAAATACCGCAAGGAAGGAAGATGCATTCAGATGCTTCGAAAGGCTTCTGCAAAAAGCGTAGAAGAATATTTAGAATATGCAAAAAGAGCAGATGTGGAAGAATTGATCTATCTGGAAGCAGCAAATAAAGTGGAGACCTATACAATAAAAGGCAACAAATAAGAATGGAGATTACATATGAAATATATAACATTCGCTTTAGCAAAGGGACGTTTAGCCAAGCAG
>ERZ791819.837-NODE-837-length-11412-cov-6.945496_pt1 | contig 11412 bp, 9 predicted proteins | sample MGYA00510301_ERZ791819 | MGnify/ENA primary metagenome ERZ791819 (study PRJEB30046, sample SAMN00791999) | human gut metagenome | study: EMG produced TPA metagenomics assembly of the A metagenome-wide association study of gut microbiota in type 2...
GCGGGCCTTCCACCAGACCGATGAATATGTGGCCGGCCTGCTCACCGAAGAAGAAAACACCGAGCTGCTGCGGCTGCTAAATAAGCTGTATCTGGGACTAAAGTGAAACAAATATGAACTTTTTCCGAAACTTTGGAAAAAGCATTGACTTTAATATTGTTTTGTATAAAATTGTTCCGTACCAAACAATTTATCAAAGGAGGCTCAAAGTATGATAAAGAAGCTTGCTTCCCATCTGGGCGAATACAGACGCGCCGCGATCCTGACGCCGATGTTTTCCGCACTGGAAGCAGTCATGGACATCCTGCTGCCCACCATCATGGCGTTCATCATCGACCTTGGCATTGAAAAGGGCGATATGAACGCCATCGTCAAATACGGCCTGCTCACCTTCGCAGTGGCGGCCATCGCTCTGCTGCTGGGCGTTCTGGCCGGCAAGTACGCCGCCGAGGCGTCCACCGGCTTTGCCGGCAACCTGCGTGACGCGATGTATGAGAACATCCAGCATTACTCCTTCTCCAACATCGACAAATTCTCCACCGCCGGCCTCGTCACCCGTATGACCACCGACGTGACCAACCTGCAGAACGCCTTCCAGATGATGGAGCGCATGTGTGTGCGCGCCCCGGTCCATCTGGTGTTCGCACTCATCATGGCGTTCAGCATCGGCGGCCCTCTGACCCTCATCTTCGTGGTAGCCGTCGCCTTCCTGCTGGCCGTGCTGGCAAGCATCATGGTCCCCACCTTCAAAATTTTTGACCGTGTTTTCAAGAATTACGACAACCTGAACTCCTCCGTGCAGGAGAACGTCTCCGCCATCCGCGTGGTCAAGAGCTTCGTCCGCGAGGGCTTCGAGAATGAGAAGTACACCAAAGCCTGCGAGGGTCTGTATCAGCAGTTCGTCAACGCAGAGAGCCGTCTGAGCTTCAATAGCCCCGCCATGCTGACGGCTATTTACGGCTGCAACATTGCCCTGAGCTGGTTCGGCGCAAAGTACATCCTGCACGGCGCGCTGACCACCGGCCAGCTGAATGCTCTGTTCGGCTACATTATGAACATCCTGATGGCTCTGATGATGCTGAGCATGGCTTTCGTCATGATCTCCATGTCCGCCGCTTCCGCAAAGCGTATCGTGGAAGTTCTGGACGAGACGACCGACCTGCCCCCCGCCAAGGCTCCCGTGCAGGAAGTCAAGGACGGCAGCATCCGCTTCGATCACGTCACCTTCAAGTACAAGCACGGCTCCGGCCAGCCTGTCCTGAACGACATCACCTTTGACATCAAGCCCGGCGAGACACTGGGCATCATCGGCGGCACCGGCAGCGCAAAGTCCAGTCTGGTGCAGCTCATCCCCCGCCTGTACGACGCCGAGACCGGCACCGTCAGCGTGGGCGGCGTGGATGTCCGGGATTATAACCTCGACGTCCTCCGCCACGAGGTCTCCATGGTGCTCCAGAAGAACGTCCTGTTCTCCGGCACCATCCTCGACAACCTCCGCTGGGGCAATGAGAACGCCAGCGAGGAAGAGTGCATCCGTGTGGCGAAGCTGGCCTGCGCCGATGAGTTCATCGAGCGCTTCCCGGACAAGTACAACACCTGGATCGAGCAGGGCGGCTCCAACGTGTCCGGCGGCCAGAAACAGCGTCTGACCATCGCCCGCGCCCTGCTGCGCAAGCCGAAGGTCCTCATCCTCGACGACTCCACCAGTGCCGTGGATACCGCCACCGACGCAAAGATCCGGAAGGCGTTCCGTGAGGAGATCCCCGGCACCACCAAGATCATCATTGCACAGCGCATTTCCTCGGTGCAGGATGCCGACCGAATCCTCGTGCTGGACAACGGCCAGATCAACGGCCTCGGCACCCACGAGGAACTGCTGAAGAACAACGCGATCTATCAGGAAGTCTACAGCAGCCAGACTCAGGGCGGCGGCGACTTCGACAAGCAGGGAGGTGAGCAGTAATGGCAGAACAGAAAGCAAAAGTCGTCCATGGCCCCGGCCCCCGCGGCATGGGAGGCCCGCGTCCGAAGGTCGAGAACCCGGGCAAGCTGCTCAAGCGCATCATGGCAGAGGTGTTCCAGCACTATCTGCCTCACTGCATCCTCGTGCTCATCTGCATCGTGGTCAGCGCGCTGGCCAATGTGCAGGCAAGCCTGTTCCTGCAGACCCTTATCGACGACTATATCATCCCCATGACCCAGCAGCAGGACCCCAGCTTTGCACCGCTGGCCGGGGCGCTGGTGCGGGTCGGCTGCATCTATGTGGTGGGCATCCTCGCCGCCTGGCTCAACGCCCGCATCATGGTCAACGTCACCCAGGGTACCCTGCGCAACCTGCGCATCCAGCTCTTCACCCACATGGAGAGCCTGCCCATCCGCTACTTTGACACCCATCCCCACGGCGACATCATGTCCGTCTACACCAACGACGTGGATACCCTCCGCCAGATGCTCAGCCAGAGCATCCCGCAGCTGGTATCCAGCGCCATCACCATCGTTTCCGTCTTTGCCAGCATGTGTATGCTGAGCTGGCAGCTCACCATCGTCACCATGCTGATGGTAGCCCTGATGCTCTTCTGCTCCAAGAAGATCACCCAGCAGAGCGGCAAGTACTTCATCGCACAGCAGCGCGACCTCGGCAAAGTGAACGGCTATATCGAAGAGATGATGGAAGGCCAGAAGGTCGTCAAGGTCTTCACCCACGAGCAGAAAGCCCTCGAGGGCTTCCGCGAGCTGAACGACAAGCTCAAGGACAGCGCCAAGCAGGCCAACAGCTTCGCCAACATCATGATGCCCGTCAACGCTCAGCTGGGCAACATCAGCTACGCCATCTGTGCTCTGGTGGGCGCAGCCATGGCCGTCACCGGCATGGGCGGCGTCACGCTGGGTACTGTCATGGCGTTCCTGTCCCTGAATAAGAGCTTCAATATGCCCATCAGCCAGGTGTCCATGCAGGCCAACAGCATCATCATGGCACTGGCCGGTGCAGAGCGCATCTTCAAGATGATGGATGAGCCCAGCGAGACCGATGAGGGCTATGTCACCCTCATCAACGCCAAGTACGACAAGGACGACAACCTCGTGGAGGCCAACGAGCGCACCGGCATCTGGGCCTGGAAGCACCCCCACCACGACGGTACCACCACCTACCACAAGCTGGAAGGCGACATCACCTTTACGGACGTTGATTTCGGCTATGTACCGAACAAGACCGTCCTCCACGACATCAACCTCTATGGCCGTCCGGGCCAGAAGATCGCCTTCGTCGGCTCCACCGGCGCCGGCAAGACCACTATCACCAACCTTATCAACCGCTTCTACGACATCCAGGACGGCAAGATCCGGTACGACGGCATCAACATCCACAAGATCAAGAAAGCCGACCTCCGCCGCTCTCTGGGCATCGTGCTGCAGGATACCCACCTGTTCACCGGCACGGTCATGGAGAACATCCGCTATGGCCGTCTGGAGGCCACCGACGAGGAGTGCATCGCCGCAGCCCGTCTGGCCAACGCCGACGGCTTCATCAAGCGTCTGCCCGACGGCTACAACACTATGCTGACCGGCGACGGTGCGAACCTGTCGCAGGGCCAGCGTCAGCTGCTGGCCATCGCCCGTGCAGCCGTCGCCGACCCGCCGGTGCTCATCCTCGATGAGGCTACTTCCTCCATCGACACCCGCACCGAGGCTCTGGTGCAGCGCGGCATGGACGGTCTGATGTACGGCCGCACCAGCTTCGTCATCGCCCACCGCCTCTCCACCGTCCGCAACGCAGACTGCATCGTGGTCCTGGAGCAGGGCCGCATCATCGAGCGCGGCAGCCATGACGAGCTGATTGCCAAGAAGGGCAAGTATTACCAGCTCTACACCGGCAATCTGGCCGAGAACTAAGCGTACTACCACAAAAGCCGCCGTGCAGCTTTTCACAGCTGTACAGCGGCTTTTCTTGTGTTTCGTCGAATTTTATGGTATCCTGTAGGTGTCGGCCTTCCGACTCCATTAAATTGGGGAAGGGGGTGAAAAACCTATGGAGACATTCTTTTCCTTCATTCTGTCCGTCGCAGCCAATGTAGTTGCTCACTGCATTGACAAGTGGCTTGACGAACAGCTTAAGGCCGGTAAGCACTGATCCCCGCAAAACAGAAGCCCCGCGGTACTGCAATACCGTGGGGCTTCTGTTTGCTCATTGGTGAAAACCTATGAAGCAATATCTTCCTTCATTGCTTTTATTATATGCACTCTCAGCAAAAAAGTCAAGCGCTTCGCAATTTTATCGATCCAAATCGTGCTTCTTACAGAATTTTCTGCTCACCCAGTACATCCCGGCCCAGATAGCGATGGCGAGGATGAGATACACCGGATTTTTCAGCGAGCTGAGCAGCGACTGGCCGAAGAGAGCCATCATGGCCACCATAACGGCCTTGCCCGCCAGAAGGGTGAGCAGATAGCGTTTCTCGTCAAAGTCCGAGATGCCGAAGGCCAGATGCAGGAACGACGTGGGCGTGAAGGGCAGGACCGCCAGCATGAAGAGGGTGGCGGTGTCCACATGGCTGACCCACTGCTGGGCCTTTTTCAGCTGTTCGGAGCGAGAGGCCAGCTTCCAGAAAAAGCGTTTGACCACCCGCCGCCAGAACAGGAACACCACCGTGCCGCCTGCGGCCACACCGAGCCAGCTGTAGACGAAGCCAAGAAATCCGCCGTGGGCCGCGATATTGAGGGCCACGATGGCGATGAGGGGCAGCGGCGGAAAAATGGATTCCACCATCGCCAGCAGGATAGGGACCAACGGCCCCAGCCCTTCAAAGCCCTCTAACAATGCCTCCCAGAATTCCAGCGTACCCAGCTGGTGGAGCCCGTCGATGAGCGTCGTTTCCATCGTGCTCGTACCATCCCTTTCGTTTCTGCCTGATGTTCCTTCTTAGTATATCCAGCATCTATGACCGGGATATGAACAAAATCTGAGCATTTTTGCCTTATTCTTCCTGTCTCTCCTTACAATACGAAACAGCGTCGTTCTTTCCTGCACGATATTTTATTCTTCTGCCTCAGAAGATGTGCCGGGCGGCCTCTGCTTCGGCGGCCTGTCGTTCGGCCTTGAGGCGCTGACGCTCCAGATACTGGGCCTTCTGCTTTTTCCAGCGGACCAGGCTTGCATCGTCCGGCATCTGGACGCAGCGGGCGAAGGCCCAGTGCAGGCCGTCCCGGCGCGACATCCGGTATTTCTGGAACACGCCCCGGCCTGCCTCGCCGCCCCGGCCCTTACAGACGGGACATTGGGACAGCGTATACCAGCCGCTGCTCCCTTTTTTCAGCCAGACGTCATCCGGCTGCAGGGCCGTGCCGCAGACCGGGCAGGCCATCGTGCCGATGACGGGGTCCAGCTTCCACATAGACTGGTCCAGATAGCCCCGGAAGACCCTGAAATCCCGGTAGTCGCCCGGCGTGGGGCAAAGGCTCTGGCGCAGGGTGTCCTCCTCGCTGGGGTAAGCGGCCAGTCCGGCCCGCAGGTCGAGCATACGGCAGAGGTCGGCGGTGTAGAGGGTGTCGGACAGAGCGTCGTGGAAGGGGCGTTCCAGCGGGATGCCCATCCGGGTGACGACATTTTCCAGCTTCATCCCCTCGCCTTCCTTGCGGGGGTACTCCCGCAGAAAGAGCTGCTGCAGGTCGTACCAGACCGTCGGGCGGCTCTCGTCGAGATTGCAGAGGAAAAGGTTCTGCTTGAGCACCGGCACGTCATCCATGCCCCACTCGGCGAACTCGGCGTCCGGGCCGCACCACTTCATAAAGCGGCGGAGGCCCTGGATGATGGGTTCGCCCTTGTCGAGGTCCTCCTGCGTCAGACCGGTGACTTTGGCGATGTGGTGCTGCAGGCAGCGGAAGATGCGGGGACGCAGGTGGATGGAGAAGGTATCCAGCACGTTGGCGTCCTCGTCGATCTTGACAGCACCGATCTCAATGATCTCCCCCCGGAACGTCTGCTGGACACCGTGATAATTAAAGATAAACGGCTGATAGCCGATGTTCCACTCCAAATCGAATAAAACTAAGTTGCGCGGCATTTGCGTCTGGTATCCTTTCAAAAAATGAACTTCTCAATGGCCTCAGCCACGCCGTCATGGTTGTTGTCGGCGACGGTCACATAGTCCGCCGCCTCCTTGACGGGGGGCTCTGCATTCTGCATGGCCACACCCACGCCGGCAAAGCGTATCATAGAGCAGTCATTGAGGCCGTCGCCGCAGGCCATGAGGTTGTCGCGGGTCAGCCCCCTACTTTCCAGCAGACTGCCGAGGCTCACGTCCTTGGCGACCCCCAGCGGCACAGCCTCGATGAAGAAGGGGCTGGACGGGTAGAGGTCGATCTCGCCCGCAAACTGTTTCCGGCCTGCCTCCAGCACCTCGTCGCGGCGGGCGGGGTCGAGGGTAATGAGCATCTTGCAGATGGGATAATCCACATAGGCGGCGAGGTCCTCCACCTTCTGCATGGGCAGCTTGCAGGTAAAGCACTCCTTCAGCGCCCACTTGTCCTCGGGGCTTTCGGTAACGACGCCCTGCTTATTATAGGTAATGATGACCACACCCTGCTCTCTGGCGAAGGCACAGAGCTGCGGCACATACTTTGCATCCAGCTGCTTGCGGTAGAGCGTCTCGCCGGTGGCACAGTCGATGATGGCACCGCCGTTATACGAGAGGATGCAGCCGCCCTTTTTATCCAGTCCCAGCTCCTTTGCCAGCGGCATGACGCCTGCCGTGGGACGGCCCGAGGCCAGCACGATGGTCACACCCTTGGCAGCAGCGGCGTCCAGCGCTGCGCGGGTGGCGGGGGTGACGACCTTCTGGTCATTGGTCAGGGTGCCGTCGAGGTCGAGCGCCAGCACACGAATATCTTTCTTTTCCATATCCAGCCTCACTTATTTTTACAGGCCGGAACGTCCCGGCCCTGTCGATTTTATCGCATACTTTTTTATTGTACAATGAATGCACCACTCAGCGCAAGACTCTTTGTTATATTTCTTCGGCACCTTGGAGTTTGTTCGAAAATACAAACTGTAGTTTGCGGCAAAAAACACGTAAAGATAGACATTTCAAACTACTTCCCGTAAAAAGTTAATACGTCCTAACATCGTCAAAAAATCTTGCAAATTCCGAAATCTGCGCTATAATATCCGCAGAAACACTTATTCCATGCCCTTTGGGGTACATGAGGGAATACGATAAAAAGGAAGGTATACTACTATGGTCGATATGAAGAAGATTGCTCTGTTCGCTGCCGGCACCCTGTTCGGTTCCGCTGGTTTCAAGCTGCTGTCCAGCAGCGATGCCAAGAAGGTCTACACCCAGACCACCGCTGCTGTCCTGCGCATGAAGGACTCCACCATGGAGACCGTCAGCAAGGTCCAGGAGCAGGCCGGTGACATCCTCGAGGATGCAAAGGCCATCAACGAGGCCCGCGCTGCCAAGGCTGAGGCTGAGGTCATCGAGGACGCTGCTGAGGCAGAGACCGCCGAGACCAACGAGTAATTTTGCAGTCTCTGAGCCGCCTGCGGGCGGCTCTTTTTATGGTTATTTTTTGCAATACGCAGAGGATATTCTGATATGAAATGTACTATTCTTCATGAGAGCCGCGGCCGTCTGCGGGTACACGTCTGCAATGTGCGGATGACCCTGCACCGGGCCGATGTGCTGGAAGCCTATCTGAACCACCACGACGCCGTGAGCAAGGCCAAGGTCTACGAGCGGACGGGCGATGTGGTGGTGTATTACACCGGCTCCCGCAAGGACGCCGTCGCCGCCCTGAGCACCTACCGTTTCGATGACCCCGAGCTGGACGCACTGGTCACCAGCGCCGACAGCCGCCGCATCAATCAGGAATATCAGGAAAAGATGTATAACCTCCTGGCAGGCCGGGTGCTGCGCGAGCTGTTCCTGCCCGCCCCGCTCAACGCCGCCTACACCGTGTTCCGCTCCATCAAGTTCCTCTGGAAGGGTGTGTGCTGCCTGTGGCGCCGCAAACTGGAAGTCGAGGTGCTGGATGCTTTGAGCATCGGCGTTTCCATCCTGCGGGGCGATTTCGCCACCGCAGGCTCCGTCATGTTCCTGCTCAACGTCGGCTCCCTGCTGGAGGAGTGGACCCGCAAGAAGAGCCTCGACGACCTGGCCCGCAGCATGGCCCTGAATGTCGATAAGGTCTGGGTCCGCGCACAGGGTACCGAAGTGCTCATGCCGCTCACCAAGGTCCACCCCGGCGATGAGATCGTCGTCCGCTCCGGCAACATGATCCCGCTGGACGGCACCGTCATCGAGGGCGAAGCCATGGTCAACCAGGCCGCACTCACCGGCGAGTCCATGCCGGTGCGCAAGACCATCGGTGCCACCGTCTACGCCGGCACTGTGGTGGAAGAGGGCGAGTGCGTCCTGACCACCAGGGCCGAGGGAGGCGCAAACCGCTACGACAAGATCGTGGCCATGATCGAGGAGTCCGAGAAGCTGAAGTCCAGCACCGAGAACCGTGCGCTGGCTCTGGCCGACCGTCTGGTCCCCTGGTGCCTCGGTGCTACCGTCGTCACCTACGCCCTGACCCGGAACGCCACCCGCGCCATCTCCTGCCTGATGGTCGATTTCTCCTGCGCCCTCAAGCTTTCCATGCCGCTGGCCGTTCTTTCCGCCATGCGCGAGTGCGGCGCAAGCCACATCACCGTCAAGGGCGGCAAGTACCTCGAGACCCTGTCCAAGGCTGACACCATCGTCTTCGACAAGACCGGCACCCTGACCCGCGCTACCCCCAAGGTGGTCAAGGTCGTCCCCTTCTCCGGCTGCAGCGAGAGCGAGGTTTTGCAGCTGGCCGCCTGCCTCGAGGAGCACTTCCCCCACTCGATGGCCAATGCTGTCGTCCGGGAGGCCAAAGAGCGCGGCATCTCCCACGAAGAGATGCACTCGGAGGTAGAGTATATCGTGGCCCACGGCATCGCCAGCCGCGTCAGCGGTGAGCGGGTCGTCATCGGCAGCCACCACTTCGTCTTTGAGGACGAGCACTGCACCATCCCCGAGGACGAGCGCGAGAAGTTCGATAACCTCGAGCCGGAGTATTCTCACCTCTATCTGGCCGCTTCGGGCCGTCTGGCCGGCGTCATCTGCATCGCCGACCCGCTGCGTCCGGAAGCTTCCCGCGTGCTGCGCGCTCTGCGCGGCCTCGGCATCACCAACACCGTCATGATGACCGGTGACAGCGAGCGCACCGCCGCCGCCATCGCAAAGCAGGTGGGCGTGGACCAGTTCTTCGCCGAAGTCCTGCCCGAGGACAAGGCTGCTTTCGTCCAGAAGGCCAAGAGCGAGGGCCACACCGTCGTGATGATCGGCGACGGCATCAACGACTCCCCCGCCCTCTCTGCCGCTGACGTCGGCATCGCCATCAACTCCGGCGCTGCCATCGCCCGCGAGATTGCAGATGTGACCATCAAGGCCGACAGCCTCGAGGAGCTGGTCGTCCTCAAGACCATCGCCAACTCCCTGCAGCGCCGTGTCAGCGCCAACTACCGCTTCGTGCTGACCTTCAACTCTGCCCTCATCGCGCTGGGGGCAATGGGCATCCTGCAGCCTGCGTCTTCTGCCATGCTGCACAACCTCTCCACCATCGGCATCAGCCTCAAGAGCATGACCAATCTCATCCCCGAGGAAAAGGCTCAGAAGGCTCTGGTGGAAAAGAACTAAATCAGCTGCTGCATCCCCCTGCCCGCACAACACCCCCGCCTGCACGGCCATCGTGCGGACGGGGGTGTTTTTTGTGCAAGCCAAAACCGCCCCGGGCGATGCGGAACGCCCGGGGCGGAGAGGGGATGTTTTATTTGGTCACGGTTCCGTCCTTGTAGGAAGTACGGTCTACAAGGCCATCATAGGGCGCAGGAACGGTCTGGCTATACTCCACACCCCGGAAGTCCTTTACCGGCACGATCGCGTCCTTGAGTCCTTCGCCGTTGATGCGGATGAATGCAGGCATTGCGTCGTCCTCTGACTCATAGTACAGAACGTACTCATAGCTATATCCTGTGTCCTGCTTTCCATAAGCACTCAGCCAGTCTCCATTAGACCCTTTTGGCACTGACAGTTTGAATGCTTCCGTATAATACATTTTTCCGTTGTAAGCATTCTTTCCTGCCAGAAGCCAATAGCTATCCGTTCCATCTCTCATCAATATCCAAAGCGGTATATCCACCTTGTCCGGCTGATATTTCGTGCCGCTCCTATCATTATCCGCTTCCTGTGTCTTCGTTACAGAGTTCACAAGGTACCGAATCTGCCCGCCGGCACCCTTTTGAACGCCATACTTTTTAGAGCCAATAAAGGTCGCCTTGCCCACTACAATATATTTTTCTGTACCATTGACCTCATAAGTCAATAAAGTCTGTGCACCTCCTTTTTCCAATACCTTGCCCGTATTGCTCAAGCTCCAACTTTTCGCCGTTCCGGTAACTTTATTGTCGCTGCAGGCAGTCAGCAGTCCTACAGCCAGTGCTGCCGCCAGCAGCCCGACCGCGATTTTTTTCAGCGTCCTCATAATTTACCCTTCCTGTTCCGCGTTTTTAATTTGCCGTCACCAAATCGTTCAGTTTCGTATATATTGCTCCCGAGCTGCCCCTCGATGTTCTCTTGACTGTAAGTTTTGCCCGCGCAGTTTTTTCACCCGGGAGGTATATCTCAATATACTTAAGGTCTATCTCTGTACTCGACTTGTTCTCTGTCTCGTAGTACAATGCGACCGTTGCATAGTCATATTCAAATATTTCAGTATAGTAGACTTTCTTATTTTTGACGCGGGAAGCCGCCCGGATTTCTTTCGGGCCTTCTTGGGCGAAAGTATTATTGCTGTGGTCATAGCGGCAGCAGCTATACATGACTTCGCCCAGCACTCTTTCCATCGAATCCAGCTTGCCATTTTTCTGATAGGTCTTATTCACACGGTCGATCGAGTAGATCCCGACCGCCACCGTCTGATTATTTTTGTCTTTGCCAGTGCTGTCATATTCGTTTACCCGGGCGATGTTCATGACACCCGCCTGATCTGTGCCCACATAATATCTTGTCCCTACTGTTTCAACATAGAGTTTTGCTCCGCTGGATACATTCGTGCATTCATATACGACCGGGGACCCCATCATCCAGCTTTCCATCGTCATGTTCGAAGTGACCGATTCCTCATAATCTATCACCGTTCCCTTATCGATCGAGCTCCCGCTGCACCCGCACAGCAGCGCAAGGGACAGTGCCGCCGCCAGCGCACCGGCGGCAAATCTTTTGACCCACTTCATTTTGATTCCTCCTGTATCATCATCCGGCCCCCGCAGGGTACGGGGGCTTTATTTAGCTTAATTATACCCCCCCCCCCCGTCTGCTCTGCAATAAGTTTTCGCAAATTCGCAAA
>ERZ791819.841-NODE-841-length-11379-cov-2.201519_pt1 | contig 11379 bp, 13 predicted proteins | sample MGYA00510301_ERZ791819 | MGnify/ENA primary metagenome ERZ791819 (study PRJEB30046, sample SAMN00791999) | human gut metagenome | study: EMG produced TPA metagenomics assembly of the A metagenome-wide association study of gut microbiota in type 2...
CACCACAATTTGAATCTATTAAGTACGAGATCAAGAAAAAGGGCGGTATTTTAAAAATCAGCCGTGAACTGTTGCAGGACACAGCGGAGAAAATCATCGTATATCTCAAAAAGTGGATTTCAAAAAAGTCGAGAGCAACAAGAAATGCGCTGATCATCAATAAGATTAAAGAGATTACAAAAGATGCTGAAATCACTGTCAGCAATCTTGACGATCTGAAAGACATTTTCAATGTCAAGTTAGATCCCGATATTGCGATTTCTTCAAAGCTGATTACAAATCAGGATGGTTTCAACTGGCTTGATAAGTTAAAGGATTCGGACGGAAGATACATTTTGCAGAGAGATCCGAGTGAACCGACAAAAAGACGCTTGTTCGGAGAATATGAAGTGGTAAAACTTCCGAATAAAACGCTGAAATCAAAAGTTAGCTCTGGCAGTTATGTAATTCCTATGATCTGCGGAGATCTGAAAGAAGCTATTACGCTTTTTGATCGTGAAAATATGACGATTGATATATCGGATGTTGCCGGAGATCTCTGGAACAAAGACCAGACGGGCATCAAGGTAAGAGAGCGTTTAGACTGTCAGGCAGTCGATGAAGATGCGATTATCATGGGCGAGGTGACAGTAAAGCTTGATACGGATGGAAATGGAAAGTATTCAAAAGAAGAATTAGAAGCAATGACGGTAGAGCAGATCAAAGCGGTAGCAAAATCATTAAGCTACGAGATCACAAAGACAAAGAAAGATGAAATCATCACAGAATTTTTAACAGCACAGGGTGAGTAAAATGTGCCCAACTTGGGCACAAAAGGGCGGCATTACTGCCGCCTGATCTGTAAAAGGCGGTGAAACATGGCAATCGTAAGCTTAGAATATGCATTGAACTATTGTAGGATTGATATAGATCCGGATGATGAAGCATACAAGATAGAGATACAGCTTGTAAAAGACTGCATTGCGGCAGCAGAAGAGTATTTAAAAAATGCCACCGGTAAAGACTACGCAGATGCGACAGAAGAAAGCACAGAATATACGCAGGAGCGTATTTTCCTATGTCGTCTGATCTCCAATATGTATGAGAACAGATCACCGACTGTATCAGGCAATACGAATGAAGTATATCGGGCAGTAATGACGCAGCTGCAATTAAAGTAGGTGAAAAATGGACGTTGGAAGACTTAATAAGAGAATCACATTTGTGCAAATGACCGACAAAGAAAACTCTTTAGGGCAGTTAGTCAAAGTACAAGAGCCGGTCAAAACAGTATGGGCTACAGTATCATCGACAAAAGGCAAAGAACAGCAGGAAGCTAATAAGATACGTCCGGAGTTAAATTATGATATCTACACAAGATACTTTCCGTGGATTACAAGCGATATGCTGATCAATACAACGGTAAGATACTTGAAATGATTGCGCCACCGGCAGATAAGGACGAAAAACACGAATATCTTTATATTCGATGCACAGAGTATCAAAAAAAAGGATGATGCATATATGTCGATCAAGATGGAAGTGGAAGGCTGTGAAGAGCTAGAAAGAGATTTAAGAACAGCGATACATAAATTCCCGGACACAGCAGAGCGGGAGCTAAAGAAAAATGCAAATGCTCTAAAGCGTGCCGCAAGGGAGAATATGAACAGTAAGATCAAACATCATAGAGATAATCTCATAGATCAAAGCTGGAGAACCAAGCAGGTAGAAGAAGGGGTATCAGCTACGATCATGGTATTTAACAAAGCTCCACACTCACATTTAGTAGAAATCGGGCACGAAGAATATGATTTTCATGGAAATCCTACCGGAAGATGGGTAGAGGGCAATCATGCACTTGAAGAAACAACAGGAGAATTTGAAAAAGAAATGCCTGAAAGATACGAAAAAATGATCGAAAATCTGCTTGGAGGGAATAACTTATGATTACATTTTCAGAGATCAAAAAAGCAATCAATGCAAAGCTAAAAGAGATATGCCCAGATGTAGCAATATACGGAAAGGAAGTATCAGAAGGTGAAAGAAAGCCCTGCTTTTATCCGTATATTATGCCAAAAGGCAAGAACTACGAGACTAGAAACTTTGCTAAAAGCGGATTAACGTTAAAAGTAACATATATGCAAGATCAAAAAGATGAAGCGGATATGTTAGAAAAGCAAGATGCTTTAGAAAAAGGTTTCGGAATGTCGTTAAAAGTAGGAAACAGATCTTTGCTTGCGTCTGACGTTAGCTTTGACTATGTAGGACTAAAGCAGGATATCTTGCAATTTAGTGTTACGTTTAATTTTACAGAAAACATACACATGGACGAACCAGAAGCGATCGCAGATGGTTTTGCATTAAGGGTAGAAAATAAGGAGGACTAAAAACATGGATTTAGGAGCACCAAGCATAAACATCTCTTTCATTGAAAAAGCGACGGATTTTATTGAAAGGAGCGAAAGAGGAATCGAAGCTCTTTTCGTAGAAGATGCCGCAGTGGTATCAAAGAGCAATCCGCTTACAATCGTAAGTGAATCCGATATTCCGAAAGAGCTTGCGGACACTACGAAAGAGCAGATCAAGCTTGCATTGTTGGGATATGTTACAAAGCCTAAGAAGATCTTGGTATATTGCATCGGAGATCTTTCAGAAGCAGAAGAGGACGCAGTAAGTACAGCGTATGACAACGCTATGAAAGCGATGGAGATTGTGAAGTTTAACTATGCAGCTTTTCCGAATGTAGAAACAAGAAACTTAAAAGACAAGGTAAAAGAATGGGTTAAGTCGATGCGTGAAAAGAAAAAAATGATCCACGCTGTTCTTCCAAATACAGAAGCAGACAGTGAAGCGGTCATTAACTATGCGACAGCAAACGTTACAAAGACTGACAGCACGACAAAGCCGGATGGAACAGTTGAAACAACAGACACAGTATACACAGCAGAACAGTATTGCGGAAGAATTGCAAGTATGATCTGCGGTACTCCGCTTAGTATGTCATGCACCTATGCGGAACTCCCGGAACTGACAGCGTGCAAAATTCAGGAAGATGACAGCGAAGCAGTAAATGCGGGTAAGTTCGTTTTAACAAATGACGGTGAAAAGATCAAAACGAACAGAGCTGTCAACAGCTTACTGACACTTACATCAGAAAAGCGGGATTCATTTAAAAAGATCAAGATCGTAGAAGCAATGGATATGATCACAGACGATATCTCAAAAACAATACAGGATTCGTATATTGGCAAATATCCGAACAGCTACGCAAACAAGCAAGTGCTTGTAACAGCAATTTTATCATACTTTAGACAGTTAAAAACAGATGGAGTTGTATCAAGCTATGACGTGGATCTTGATGTAGAAGCAATCAAAAACTATTTAATGACAGTCAAAGGAAAGACAGTAGAGGAAATTGCGGAAATGTCAGACGACGACATTAAGAAAGCAGATACAGGTTCTAAAGTCTTTTTGAAAGCAAACGTAACTATCTTAGATGCAATCGAAGATGTAGACATGCAGATCTACATCTAAGAGAAAGGAGTGAAGCAAAGTGAGAAAATCATATAGATCAGAGCAGGTCATCAACGGAACATGGGGTGAGTGCTGGGTTGATGGTGATTATATTTCACAAATCACAGCATGCAAAGCAGAAGTGAACTTGAAATATTCATCTATTACTCAATGCCAGAAACTTCAAGATGGTCAGAAACTTACAGGAATTGAAATGAAGGGCGAGGTTAAGATGCACAAGATTAACTCGTATATGCTGAATAAGCTTTCAAAGTCAATTAAGGAAGGAAAAACACCGGTAGCTACGATCATCACAAATATTGACGATCCTGATTCGGTAGGAGCAGAGAAAGTAGCACTTTACGGCTGCAAGTTTGACAAAATGATCTTAGCGGACTGGGAAGCTGGAAAAAACGCAGAAGAGTCATATTCATTCACGTTCGAAGACTATGCTTTATTAGATACCATTTAAAAACAAAGAAAACGAAAATCGAAAACAGCTTTACAGGCTGTTATTTTTTTGCTTATAAGGAGGAAAAAATATGAATTTGGTTGAAAAGTTATTAAAAATTGACAAGGCAGAATTTGAAAAAATCGAAACAAAAGAGATTGCAAGTAAAAGCTTAGCAAAGCTTTTCGGCACGGAAGAAGATGCAAAAGTGAGAGTAAAAGCGATCGACGGAGATCTTTTTGTAGAACTTTCAGCGACTGCACTTGATAAAAACGGAGATATGAAGATCGGGGAAGCGTTTTCAACGAATGCAAAGATTGTAGCGGCTGGAATCGTAGAGCCGGATCTGAAAGATGAAGCTTTGTTAAAGCATTTAGGAACACCAACGGCAGCAGAAGCAGCAAAGAAGATCTTTAAAGGCGAAGTAAACAAGATTGCCACCGTGATTTCAGAGATTAGCGGCTTTTCAGATGATGAAGAGGACGAAAAAGAGATAAAAAACTAATCGAAACCGATAGAGATGTGCAAGCAGATTACTATTTTTATCGGTTTAAGAACAAAGAACCACTAACCTACATGGGCTGGAGCTATGCGAAAAGAAAAGTAGCAAGAGCGTACATGCAAAAAGAGATTGAACAGATTAAAGAGGAACGCAAAAAGATGGAGGTGTAAGGCATGGGAAGAGTAATCAGCGTTGCGATGACTTTTAAAGATGCCTTCACCGGAAAGTCTAAAAAGGCATTGGAATCCATCGAAAAAATGAGCCGGAACGTAAAAAAGGCAGGAAAAAGCGTACAGAATGCCGGAAAGACAATAGAATCTGCCGGCTCAAGTATGACGAAAGCAATCACTTTACCAGTCGTAGGAATGGGAGTGGCAGCAGTCAAAACAGCAGCAGACTTTGAAGCGGGAATGTCTAATGTCGGTGCAATCATGGGCACGGTTTCAAAAAAAGATATTCCAGATGCAATAAAAGCTGCAAATGATATGCATTTATCATTTAAAAAAGGTGGAAATGCAACAGAAACAGCAATGAACATAATGGAAGCACAAGCAAAAAACTTAGGTGCAACGACAGCATGGAGCGCACAAGAAGTATCGCAAGCTATGCAATACACCGGTATGGCGGGCTGGAAAGCAGCGGATAATGTAAGAGGTTTAAAAGGAATATTAGACCTTGCAAGTGCATCAGGTACAGATTTAGCAAGAACGTCGGATATTATGACAGATGCAATATCCGCATTCGGAGATACAGCAAATGATTCTAAAAGATATGCGGATGTTATGACATCGGCTTGTACAAGTGCAAATGTATCAGTTGATACATTGGGAGAATCATATAAATATTGCGGTGCTGTAGCCGGAACAATGAAGTACAGCGTTGAAGATGTGACTACATCGCTTGCGGCAATGGGGAATCAAGGTATTAAAGGATCTGCCGCAGGTACAGCGATGCGGACGGCTATGACCAATCTTGCAGCACCATCTGCCGCAGCATCTAAGGCAATGAAGAAGCTCGGTATTTCCATTACTGATCAGCATGGAAAGATGAAATCGTGGAAAGATGTCGTTAAAAACTGCCAAGAAGGATTTTCGGGACTAAGTAAAGACCAGCAGGCGGCATATGCTAAGACGATTTTCGGGAAAAGCGCAATGTCAGGCATGCTTGCTGTGTTGAATACATCTGAAAAAGACTATAAAAAGCTTGGTAATACAATCAAAAATTCAGGTGGTGCGGCAGACAAAGCTTCTAAAACACAGCTTAATAATTTAAAAGGTCAGATTACATTATTAAAAAGTGCTGTGGAAGGTGCTGAAATCGCATTTGGCAATAAGATGTTGCCGACGCTTAAAAAAATCACATCTTTTGCACAAAAAGTCGTTGATAAGATCAATGGTTTAAGTGATGCGCAGGTAGAAATGGCGATCAAGATAGCCGGAACTGCCGCAGCGGTAGGACCGGCTATCTTGATTTTCGGAAAGATGGTATCGGGCGTAGGCGGTGCTATTATAAAGTTTTCAAACTTTCTCAATATGATCAAAAAATTCGGTGGGATCGTTGGAATCCTGACATCACCGGGAGCGGTTGTAATCGGTGTTCTTGCCGCAATAGCGGTAGCGGCTTTTTTGATTATTAAAAACTGGTCAAAGATTAAGCCTGTTGTTGATAATGTAGTAAAGGCATTTAAGCAAGGCGTAGATAATATAAAGCCTGCCGTAGATTCTGTCATGAAAACGGTTAAAAAGGCAATGCCGCCGATCAAAAAAGCGATACAGCAAGCCTTGAAAGCATCGACGCCTATCATTAAGCAGGCGATAAAGCTATTGAAGCAAATCGCTCAAATAATAAAAGGCGTTGTATCAAAAGCAGTAAAGGCAGTTATGCCGGTGGTGCGAAAACTGGGTGAGTGTTTCAAAGCTGTATTTCCTGTAATTGCGAAATTGGTAGCGACCAAGATCGGAGACATAGCCGGAACGATCAAACAGTTACAGCCTGTTTTTACAGTTGCTTTTTCAGTGATATCTTCAATCGCTAAAAACTTAGCAAAGACGTTTTCAAAATGCTTTTCGGGAATCATGAAAGTGCTTGGAGGTATTATTGATTTCATTACAGGAGTATTTTCAGGAAACTGGAAAAAAGCATGGCAGGGTGTCAAAGATATCTTCTCTGGCATCTTTTCAACGTTCGCAACAATAGCGAAAGCACCGATCAACGGAGTGATCAGCGTTGTGAATGGCGCAATCAAAGGTTTTAACAAGATCAAGATACCGGACTGGGTGCCGGGTGTAGGTGGCAAAGGTATCAATATACCGACGATCCCGACACTTGCGAAAGGTACAAGGAACTGGAAAGGTGGTATCGTACAGATTTCAGAGCGTGGCGGTGAGATCGTAGATCTTCCGCAAGGTTCAAGAGTATACCCACATGACGAGAGCATAAAAAAGGCGAAAAAAGACGGATTAAACGCAGCAAAATCAAAAGCAAACATCAATGTCACTATTAACATTTCAAAAATGGAAGTAAGAAACGACGAAGATATTGAAAAGTTTGCGGATCTTTTCGCGAAGAAAGTGGAAAAAGTAGCTGCGAATATGGCATAGGGAGGGCAAAAATGAACGTATATTTTGTAAAAAAAGGTTTTGCATATAATTCCAGCAAAAACAAAAAAAATAAAAATATTCAAAAAGGATTGTTGAAAAATACATTTCTGCGCTTTCCTGTGCTTCCGTCGGAATATGAGCTTGCGAGTGAGCATAACAATCAATCTGTAGATATTAACGCATACGGAGAAGTTGCATTGCTGGGGAAGAGGAAGTTGAAAACGCTTTCTCTTTCCTCTTTCTTTCCGGCAAAAAAGCAGACATTTACAACAGGAGCATATCAGATCAAGCCACAAGAATACGTCAAAACGATAGAATACTTTAAGGATCATGCCCCTTTTCGCTGTGTGATCACAGGAAGCAGATCTGTCAATATGCTTTGCACGATCGAATCATTTACGTGGGGCGAGAATGATGGAACAGGTGATATTACTTTTTCGGTCGATCCGAAAGAATACAGAAAGCCGACTGTAAAAAAAGTTAAAAAGAAAAGTAAAAAAGGAAAAAAAACAAAAGTATCATCAAAAAAGGCTTCAAAAACGAGTAAAAAGATCATGAAAGGATCTATAACAAGAAGCTCGAAAAGTGTTACATCTATGACATATACAGTTAAAAAAGGTGACACATTACCGAAAATTGCAAAAAAATGCACCGGATCCAGTGCAAACTATAGAGCGATTGCGAACCAAAACGGAATTGCAAACCCGACAAGCATTAAAGTAGGGCAAAGGCTGGTGATCAAAGTATGAGTGTATCGTTTACGTGGATCAAAAAAAGCAACAAGGCACGAAAAAAGATAACAAATGCTGTGATATCGGCACAATGGAGCGGATCAGTTGAGCAGGCATGTAGGACGTTGGAGATCACAATACCGAATGCACCGAATGATAAATATGTCAAAGCGTTAAAACTTAATATCGACTGTGGCGACTATATTATAGCGTATAAAAGCGGAGATATGTTTTTTTACGGAAGCGTAACGACAATCGAAAAAAAAGGTGCGACAGACACCTCACTGACAATTACATGTAAAGATATGATAGATCATTTACTACGATCGCAGGCAACATATAAGTTCAAAGGTAAGACAGCGGAATACATTGCAAGGAAAATGTGCAATGCGTTCAAGATTAAACCGGGAAATATCGTAAGAACAAAAACGAAGTTAAAAAAAATGATATGTGAGGAAAGATCTATTTATGAGATCATCATGAGAGCGTACACAAAAGCTTCAAAGCATACCGGCAAAAAGTACATCATGCGAATGAATGGTTTAAAACTGAATATTGCTGAAAAAGGAACAACAGTAAAAAACTTCTATTTTTCAGAAGATGTAAATATCACTTCCAGCACGTACACGGAAACGATCGACGAAATGATTAACAGGGTAGTGATATACAACGACAAAGGCAAAAAAATAGGAACAGTACAGAGTAATTCGAATGTAAAAAAGTATGGGGCTTATCAGGGAACATACACAAAAGAAAAAGGTGTGAATGCGAAAAAGGCAGCAAAAGCTTTATTGGAAGGTAAAACGAAAACAATCAGCATTGAAGTAGTAGATCCGACAATGCAATGCATGGCCGGAAATGCTGTAAAAATATATGATAAAGCCACAGGACTTTCAGGGAAGTTCTGGATCGATAATGATTCTCACACATTTGAAAATAACACACACACAGCACAACTAGATCTCACTTATAAAAACCTGTGGGATAAGCAGACAGAATAGAGGTTGATGCATGAACGGATATGAAAGACTTATAAAGGTCATGAGAGCCGAAGCACAAAAAGCATCAGGCGGAGCAAAAGAACAAAACAGAATGCGTATCGGCATAATGACAGCGAAAAACGAATGCAAGATTGATACTTTAGAGCTGGATCAGGATGATCTTCTTGTACTTGATGCAGTCAAAGAGGACTTAAAAAAAGGTGATGAGGTGCTTTTGTATAAGTTAAACGAAGATACATACATCATTCTCGGAAAGGTGGTTGAAATCTAATGGGATTATTACCGGAAGACATCGAAGAAGATGAAGAGCTTGAAAATGACATTGAAGAGCAGGAAGAGGCACAGGAAGAGCCAACCGAATACGAGATAGATTTTAAAACCGGACAGCTTACAGGGAATATAGTAAAAGGATTAGAAGCAATCAAAACGTGGATATATCTTGCTTTAAGAGTAACAAGATACAAGCATACTATTTTTAGCTGGGCATATGGAAACGAAATAGATGCAATCATAGGATGCGGCTACGAGAGAGATTTATTAGAAAGCGAGATAGAGCGGGCTGTTACAGAATGCTTGCTTGAAAATGAATATATCACAGATGTAGACAGCTTCGAGTTTGAATTTTCAGGAAGCAGACTGGCGGCATCTTTTAACGTGCATACACTATACGGAGATCTCGAAGAAAGCATTGAAGAGGAATACGCAGCGTAAGGAGGTTCAAAATGGCATTATATGAGGACAGAGTAGCCGAAAACATTTTAGAGGAAGAGCTACAGGTGATTGATGACGCTACTAACAAGCAAGAGGGGAGCATAGTATATACAATGTGTCAGGCGAACGCTGAAAAGCTGGAGGACGTCTATATTGACATGGAAACGCAGAACGACAATCTTGCGGCTGACACGATGGACCGGGAGCATTTAATCAGAAGAGCGGCAGAAAGAGGGGTGATGCCCAAGCCAGCCACGGCAGCAGTATACAGGCTGTCGGCAAATTGCCAACTTGAAATAGGCGATAGGTTTGCTTGTGATGAATATACGTTTTTTATTACAGAAACGATCACAGAAACGACGTTCAAGCTTCAATGTGAGCAGACCGGAACCGGAGCAAATTACTTTACCGGACAAGAACCGGAATACCTAGGATATAACGAAGAACTGGAAACAGCTACGTTAAATGAGTTGATTGTAACAGCTTCGGATGAGGAAGATACAGAAAGATTTAGAGAAAGATACTTTGATTCTGTCAATACGAATGCATTTGCCGGAAATGTAGCGGCATACATTGAAGCGATGAAGAGCGTTGAAGGTGTGACTGCTGCCAAGCTTGACACCCTCATAGATGAGGGAATCAAAGGAATCATCATGGCGACAGGGTATTCAAAAGCATCGGATGAACTTGTTAAGACGGTACAGAATGAGATTGATCCGGAGACCGATGTGCATGACTGGTGTCAGGAATATGGATTGCCAACGCTTGAAAGTTATAAAGGGAAGGGCTTCGGAAAAGCACCGATCGATCACAGCGTTTTGATCACAAGCGTAGAAGAAAAGAAAGTAGATATATCAATGTCGCTGACGTATCAGACCGGCTATAGCTGGCAGACAGTCAAAGAAGCGGTTGAAAAAGCGATTGATACATATTTGTTAGAACTGCGGAAAGCGTGGCAGCAGACGGCATATACTACAGTCAGGGCAAGCAGAATAGTAAGTTGTGTCATTGCGATTGCCGGAATTGAGGACGTAACGGATGTAAAAGTTGAAAATAGCGAACATCTGACGCTTACGTTTGAGCAAATACCGGTTCGGGGGGTGATTAGCGTTGTCTGATTTTTTAGAAGAAAAAAGTATAATGCAGTACCCGGAAGTGTTTGCAAAAATGAATGATATTAAAGAGGTATCAAAAGCAAGAGATCAACAGTATCATAAACTCAATGAAGCAGTAAAAAGGTTGGAAAACGATAATTTTTTTGCAACTTCAACGCTTGAAATGGTAGAACGTCTTGAAAAAATGGCAAAGATCGAAGCAAAGCCAGAGCAGGAGAGTCTTGATTTTCGACGAATGCGATTACAGAACAGGTTTAATCTTGCATCACCGTACACGTCACGCTTTTTTGCAATGAAATTTGATGAAATAATTGGAACAGGGAAGTGGAAAGCGACGATCAATAAAGAACGCACTATATTAACACTTGAATGCAATGCAGAAGACCAAGCTTGGTACGAAGAGATCGAAGCGACAGTATCAAGCATGATACCGCAGAAAATGCGATTTGTGAATACTCCGTATACACGGAATCGGATGGAGATCAAAGGAAGTATTGACAGCGGTTTGATTCTATATGGATATGCGTTAGGTTCATGGGCACTAGGAACAGCTGCTTTCGGTAAGGAAGATATGAAAAATATTGTCGGAGGTGATCAGATGGTACTGACAGAGGATTATTTAGAAAAAATAACAAAAGAAATGTTAGAAAGTATAACGAAAGCCAGGATAAACGGATCAGTAGAGATTGAAGATGTAAGCGTTGTCATAGATGGCAAGCAGGGGAGTGTAAGCTACTTCGTGCCGCAGGCGACAGCATCCAGCATTGAAAAAATTG
>ERZ791819.842-NODE-842-length-11375-cov-4.531625_pt1 | contig 11375 bp, 10 predicted proteins | sample MGYA00510301_ERZ791819 | MGnify/ENA primary metagenome ERZ791819 (study PRJEB30046, sample SAMN00791999) | human gut metagenome | study: EMG produced TPA metagenomics assembly of the A metagenome-wide association study of gut microbiota in type 2...
CTGGTGGAGCAGGGCGTGCCGCCCCGCACAGCCCAGAAAATGGTGCGGGAGGAGGCAGTGCAATGTCTGGCCAGAGCCCTGTAAGCCTTGCCCGGAAGCTCCACGATGCCGACGTGGTCTACCTCTATGATGGCAGCTTCGAGGGCTTTCTCTGCTGTGTGTTTGAGAGCTTTGCCCAGCATGAGCTGCCCTTTGCCGTCTGGACACCGGAACGGGAGACCGCCACCCTCTACCCTGTGAAGGAGATCCCAACCGACCGCGCAAAGGCCCGGCGGGTCTTTGCCAGCTTCCGCGCCAAGCTGGGTGAAGAGACGGAATCCCTCGTCACCCGGGATTTTCTCTCGGGCTGGGAGGATAAGGAGCTGCGGCTCGTCCGATTTCTGCATCTGGCCTTTGCGCTGGGGCCAGGCACCGTCAAGCGGCGGGGCCACCCGGAGGTGGCTCCGCTCTACCAGATGAAGCAGAGCCTGGACTGGGAAGTGGACAAGTTTCAGGGCTTTGTCCGTTTTCAGGAGCACGATGGGATGCTGGGTGCAGTCATCCACCCCAAAAACTATATTCTGCCCCTCCTGCGCGGGCATTTCTGTGCCCGCTTTCCGGAGGAGAACTTCCTGATCTACGATGCCGTCCATCAGGCGGTGCTGCTGTACCAGAACCACAAGGCTCAGCTCATGGAGCTGGCCGAACCGCTGACGCTTCCGCCGCCCGATGAGCGGGAGCAGCAGTTTCAGGACCTGTGGAAGCAGTTTTACAAAACGCTGGAGATCAGGGCCCGCCACAACGAAAAAGGCCGTATGACCCACTGCCCCAAACGCTTCTGGGCGGATATGACCGAAATGAAAGAGGAATTGAAATGAAAACGGAAACAAAGACCGGACGCTGGAAATATGCGGCCATCGTGCTGATTGTGACCCTGCTGGTGGGGCTGTTCTGGAGTTATGCAAAAAATGGGCCGAAGGGCGAAATCTATCTTTATGGAGAAGAACACAGCAAGCAGAGCATTCTCGACAAGGAACTTTCCATCTGGGGCGAGTATTACGAAAAAGGAATGCGGGATCTGTTTGTGGAATTCCCGTATACGGATGCACAATTTCTGAACCTGTGGATGCAGGCCGACGATGATGAATTGCTGGATCTGCAGTTCAAAGACTGGGGAGGCACAGAAGGCGGCACCGAGGTCATGAAAAATTTTCTGAAACAGATCAAGGAGCAGTACCCGGAAACCGTGTTCCACGGCACCGACGTGGGCCATACCTGGGAAAGCACCGGGCCGCGGTATCTGGCCTATCTGGAAGCCAACGGGCAGAAGGACAGCGAAGAGTACCGGCGTGCGCAGGAAAACATGGAACAGGGCAAACGGTACTATGAGATCAAGGCGACGGATGAAGCGTCTTCGGTTCGATACCGGGAGGACCGGATGGTGGAGAACTTCCGGCGCATCTATCAGGAGCTGGAAGCGGTACGCCGCACCGATATCATGGGTATCTATGGAAGTACACATGTTGTGGAGTCGGAGTATCGGAACTCGGACTTTCGCATGGCAAAACAGTTGAGCGAGAACTATGGGGAACATCTCCATACCAAAGATCTGACGCAGGAACCGGAACGGATCGACACGCTGGAAGTCAACGGAAAGACCTACACAGCCTCCTATTTCGGCGAGCAGGATATTTCGATGGTAAAGGGCTGCAAGATCCGAAAGTTCTGGCGGTTGGAAGACGCATACGAGGACTTCAAGGAGCTGCCGACACCCCGTGAGATTCTGCCAGCCGACAACTACCCTGTAAAAATCCAGGCTGGGCAGGTGTTTGCTGTGGAGTACCTGATGTCGGACGGCTCGACCGAGTGGAAGTATTATATCTCGGACGGCACAGAACAGAATGGCCAACTCATCACAAAGCGGATGAAGATGGAATAAGCAGGCTCCCGGCCCCGGAACTTTGCCGAATTTACAAAAAGGTTGCATCTGCGTGGTTGAAACCCGCAAAACCTATGGTATACTATAAGGGATATCCGGGCAGGCATTTCTGCCCCACACACCCCCGCTGCGGGGTCAACACAAAAGGAGTATTGTAGCGTTATGGTTCGCATTACTATGGAAGACGGCGGCATCATCGACATTGAGCTGAATGAGGAAGTCGCCCCCATCACCTGTGAGAATTTCAAGAAGCTGGTCAGCGAGGGCTTCTATAACGGCCTGACCTTCCACCGTGTCATCCCCGGCTTTATGATCCAGGGCGGCTGCCCGCTGGGCAACGGCACCGGCGGCCCGGGCTGGAACATCAAGGGCGAGTTCGCTGCAAACGGTGTGAACAACCCCATCAAGCACACCCGCGGCGTGATCAGCATGGCCCGCAGCATGAACCCCAACAGTGCCGGCAGCCAGTTCTTCATCATGCACAAGGACGCTCCCCATCTGGACGGCCAGTATGCCGCTTTCGGCAAGGTGGTTGCCGGTATGGATGTTGTGGATAAGATCGCTTCCGTCCGCACCGACTGGAACGATAAGCCCACCACCCCCGTCAAGATGAAGACCGTTGAGCTCATCGAGGGCTGATCTTCTACGCTTCTGTCCCACATCGCTTGCCCGTGAAGTGCCCCGTCAAGTAGACAGAAAAAATAATATAAGATTTTTGTTCGCCGTTTCCACAAGGAGATGGCGAATTTTTTGTGCAAATCGGCGTTAGGACGCTCGAGTCATGGCACGGACGTGAGCTTGCAGCGTCCAACACGGGACATTTTTTTTTTTGATATTTTACTTCCGCTGTATCGTGATTGTTCTTGCTTACCATGAAAATACCCCCAGAGTACGCAGAGTTTTCTTTTTACTCTGTCTACTCTAGGGGCAGCATATCATGTTGAGGATACAGGCCGGGGGCTTTCCATCTATGCGTCAGAAAGAGATGAGAGGCTTACTTTTTTTCGCCCTTGGGCAGCAGACCGGCGCGCTCCAGAGCCGGGCGCAGGGCCAGATACAGGATGACCACGCAGATGGTGGAGGCTACGCTGTTGACAAAGGTGACACCACCGGCGATCTTGGACAGGGCCTGTGCCACGGTGTACTCCTGGCCAAAGATGTAAATGTTGCGGAAATAGCCCAGGAACGGGTCGGTGATGACGTTCAGCAGCAGGCCGGAGCCGCCTGCCACGATGACCTTGAGCAGGTAGCCCTTGCTGTGGCGGTCGAGATCGCGCAGCTTGAACACCTTGTGGGCCACGGCACCGCAGGTGATGCCGATGATGAACTTCAGCACAAAGGTGGTCACGGCATAGCCCGGGTCACCGGCCAGGATATCGGCCAGAGCCAGACCGATCGCACCGGCCAGGCCGCCGGAAACGCCGTCCAGCAGCAGGGCGGTCAGGGCGGTGAAGGTGTTGCCCAGATGGAACGAGGAGCCGCCGTAGAACGGCACACGGAAGAACAGGTATGCCACCAGGCTCAGCGCGGCCATAACGCCGGTCAGGGCCAGCTCCTTGGTGGTAAAGGTGCGTTTGTACAGCACACTGCCGAACAGGATGACGACGATCACCACAGCCAGCAGCAGCCACATTGCAGTTGTAGACATGATTTTTCCCTCCAAATTTTTCGGGGCGAACCCCCTCTATCCTGCTCTGCAGGATCGTTCGCCCGTTTCAAAGCCACTTACCCATAAAACTACTTGACATTTGGGTGTGTGGTTGGTATGCTCCTATTATACGCGAAACTGGCACCATGAAAATACCCAGAATAAAGTTTTTTTATGGGGTCAGTTCGGCAAAGCATCCAAAAAGGGGAGAGGTCTTATGTTTCATCTGACAACTGCACTGGATGCCGCCAGCGGGGTGCCGCTGTACGAGCAGCTCTACGAAAGCCTTGCCGCCGAGATGCGCAGCGGGGCCATTCCGGCGGGCACCCGGATGCCCGGCAAGCGGCGGCTGGCGGCAGAGCTGTCGGTGTCTGTCAACACGGTGGACGCGGCATATCAGATCCTGGCGACCGAGGGCTACATGGAGCCGCGGGAGCGCAGCGGCTTTTATGTACAGGAATATCTTGCCCTGCCCACCCGGCCCGAGGAAGTGCCGCCCCCGGTATCTGCCTCTCCGCCGGAAGCAGCCGAGCCGCCCGTCCGGTTCGATCTGTCCACTCGGGGCGTGGACCCGGGGCTGTTCCCGTTCCGCACCTGGGCCCGACTGCAGAAAGAGCTGCTCTATTCCTCGCCCCAGCTGCTGACCCATGGCGATGCACAGGGGGACGTGGAGCTGCGGCAGGCGCTGGCGGACTATCTGGAGGAATACCGGGGCGTGCGGTGCACCGCCGAGCAGGTGGTGGTGGGTGCCGGTATGGAGTATCTGCTGAGCCTGCTGGCCCCGCTCCTGCCCGGCAAAACGGCGGTGGAGAATCCCGGCTACCAGCGCGCGAAGCAGGTGCTGGAAAACAACGGCGTGGCGTGCTGCTGCCTGCCTGTGGATGCGGACGGCCTTTCTGTTGAGGCATTGTCCGGCTCGGGTGCGGCGGTGTGCTATGTCACCCCCAGCCACCAGTTCCCCACGGGCGTGACCATGCCGGCGGGCCGCCGCACGGAGCTGCTCCACTGGGCCTCCCGCTGCCCGGGCCAGCGGTATATCATAGAGGACGATTACGATTCGGAGTTCCGCTTTGATACCCGCCCCCTGCCCAGCCTGCAGGGCATGGCCGGGGCCGACGGCCCGGTGGTCTACCTCTCCACCTGCTCCCGCAGTCTGGCCCCCGGCATCCGCATCGCCTATATGGTGCTGCCCCGGCAGCTGCTGCCCGCCTGGCGGGCAAAGTACCGGATCTATTCCTGCACCGTCAGCCGGTTTGAGCAGCAGACCCTGGCCCGCTTCATCCGCGAGGGCTACTTTACCCGGCATCTTGCCCGGGAGCGCGTGGCCTACAAGGCCCGGCGGGATGCTCTGGCTGCCTCTCTGCGCGCTGCCTTTGCGCCGGACGAGCTGACCCTGACCGGCCTGCACACCGGCCTGCATCTGTTGGCAAGGCTGAAAAATGCCCCGCCGGATGCCGCCCTTCGCGCCGCCGCAAAGGCGCAGGGCGTGGCCCTGAGCCTGCTGAGCGATTATGACCTGACCGGCGGGGAACAGGATTTTTCCGGAACGTTTGTGCTGGGCTATGGCTCCTTGAGCGAGGCATCATTCCCCGAGGCGGGCGAAACGCTGAGGAAGGTCTGCACCGCCGCTTGGGAAGCGTCTGTGACCGTGTAAGTGCCCGCCTTTGCATCCCACGCCCCGGGCAGGGCCTCGGCGTGGGGGAGGGCGCTGTTGTTGGCCAGAAACTCCAGTACTGTGCCCAGCAGGGTGTAATCCTGTGCGGCAAAGTCGGTGAGCAAGGCCGTGCTGCTGGCCCGCAGGGCATCCGGCAGGGTGGCGGGCAGCAGGGCGATGTTCTGCCGGAAAAAGGCTTCCCACACTGCCGCCCGGGCGGCGGCCCGGCGGGCAGGCGGCAGGATGCCGTCCGTATCCCAGCCGGAGAGCAGAGCGTGGGCCTCCTTGGCTGAAATGCTCTGCACGGCGGCGGAAAGCCCGGTTTCGGCCAGCTCATCGGCAGTCAGTGCCCCCGAAAACCCCACCCGCACCGGCCCGTAACGGGAAGCGGTCTTTTCCAGCACGGCGGGGGACAGCGCCAGATAAAGCATATCCTCCGGCAGGCCCAGCATCTCCAGAAGCGCCTGACGGCACCGGGCGGGCCCCGCCGCTCCGTAGCAGTGGGCAAGACTGGCAGTCTCTCCGTTGAAGGGCACGGTCAGCTCCCCCGGCACGGCCAGCAGGTTCAGACTGTTCTGGGCGGCGTTCAGGTAGACCAGCAAAAAGCCCGGCTGCTCCCCGGCGGTGCAGAGAAGCAGGGTCATCCGGTGCTCGGCCCGGGGCAGCTGGATGGGTACCCCGCTCTGGGGCTGAGCCGTCTGGATGCGGGGGCGCACCATCTGCCGGGTGAGCAGGACTGTGCCGCCCACCAGCGGCAGCAGCACCAGAAGTGCCGCCCCCAAAGCCGCCCAGAAGGGCCTCCAACCGTTCTTGTGCATCCCGTGTTCCTCCGTTCCGTTTTGGAACAGGGTGGGCCGGGATGCGCTTTTTTATACAGAAACCGCTGCCCGGGCATGAAAACGCCCCCTGTGCCATACAGTAGAGCACAGGGGGCGTTTGTGTATGTGGGAGAGCTTGGCGCGGGTGAACGCGGTGGTCAGCGGTGTGGTATGGGGGCCGGTGGGGCTGGCGCTGCTGTTTGGCACCGGCTGTCTGCTGACAGTGCGCACCGGTTTTTTCCAGCTGCGGTATTTCGGGTACTGGATGCGCCACACCATCGGGGCCATCTTCCTGGACCGGAACGTGACCGCCCACACGGACGATGAAGCCATCAGCCAGTTTCAGAGCCTTTGCACAGCGCTGGCGGCGACCATCGGCACCGGCAACATCGTGGGTGTGGCGGCAGCCATTCTGGCGGGCGGGCCGGGGGCTGTGTTCTGGATGTGGGTCATGGCCCTGCTGGGGATGATGACCAGTTATGCCGAGAACGTGCTGGGCATCTGCTACCGCCGCCGGGATGCCGCCGGAAGATGGTGCGGCGGACCCATGTACTATCTGGCCGAGGGGCTGGGCGGCGGCTTTGGCCGGGCACTGGCGGTGCTGTTTGCCTGCTTTTGCGTGCTGGCCAGCTTCGGCATGGGGAACATGAGCCAGATCAACTCCATCGCGGGCAATCTGCAGGCAGTGTTCCGGGTGCCGCCGGTGGCAACGGGCATCGTGCTGGCCCTGCTCACCGGGCGGGTCATACTGGGCGGGCTGAAGCGGGTGGCCGCAGTTACGGAGGCCATCGTCCCGCTCATGGCCCTGTTCTACCTGTTCGGGGCGCTGACCGTGGTCTGTGTCCATTGGGCGGCTGTTCCGGCGGCATTCGCGGCCATCTTCCGGGGGGCGTTTGGCTTGCAGGCCGCCGGGGGCGGGGTGCTGGGTTACGGCATGGCCCGGGCCATCAGCTGGGGATTCAAGCGGGGAGCCTTTTCCAACGAAGCAGGACTGGGCGCGTCGGTGCTGGTGCACTGCGCGGCCAACGTGGAGGAGCCTGTCCAGCAGGGAATGTGGGGCATGTTCGAGGTGTTTGCAGATACCATGGTGGTCTGCACCCTCACGGCCCTTGTGGTACTCACCAGCGGCCTTGTGAATCTGGACACCGGTGCGGCCCTGACCTGTGTGGAAGGCTCCGCACTGGTGGGGCAGGCCTTTTCCACGGTGTTCGGGGCGTTCGGGCCGCAGTTTATCGCGGTGTCGGTCCTGCTGTTTGCCTATTCCACTACGCTGGGGTGGAGCCATTACGGCACCCGGGCAGTGGTGTATCTGCTGGGGGAGCGTGCCGCCGCAGGATATAAACTGGTGTTTGCGGCCATGGTGCTGGTGGGTGCTGTGATGAAGCTGGATCTGGCCTGGGCACTCTCCGATACCTTCAACGGCCTGATGATGCTGCCCAATCTTGTGGGCGTGGTGGGGCTTTCGGGAGTGGTGGTCCGGGAGACACAAGCGTATCTGAAACGAAAATGACCCTCTCCGTCCCTGCAGTCTGTCTGTCAGATGCGGGATGGAGAGGGTCATTCTTTATCGCTTCTTTTTATTTGGCTTCGGGGCAGGCCGCTTCAGGCTCCGCACCGCGTCACGCCCGGCGGCGATGCCGCTGCCAAAGGCCCAGTGCAGGTTGAAGCCGCCGCAGCTGCCGGCGCAGTCCAGCGTTTCACCCACAAAGTAAAGGCCGGGGCAGCCCTTGAACTGGAAGCTGGGGGTCACTTCGGTCAGGCTCAGGCCGCCGCCGGTGGTCTGGGCCTGCTTCCAGCCGCAGGGGGTCAGACCCTCGAACAGCCAGTGCTTGGCCGCGTTGGCCAACACCTGCCAGGCTGCATCCGGCAGGGTGTCCACCGGTTTTTCAGGCAGCTTTGCCGCTGCCCACAGGGCGCGGCCCAGCTTGGGATTGAGCAGGCCTGTCCAGAAATCCGCAGGTGCCTTGCCCGGCAGCAGGGGCACCCGGGCTGCAAACAGGGCGGTCAGGGCAGTCTCGTCCAGCATGGGGAAGAGGTCCAGCTCCACGGCCGGGCGCTTTGGCCCCCGCCCCGGGGCCAGATGGCCGGACAACTGCATGATGCAGATGCCCGAAAGCCCGTAGTCCGTGAACTGCACCTCGCCGTTTTCCACGGCCACGGCGCAGTGGCGGTCGAGGTCCAGCAGGGTGGCGGCGGCTTTGGCCCGGATGCCGGCCAGAGATCGGTTGGGCTTTGCTGTCTGCAGGGCGGTCAGGCAGGGGTACAGCGGCTCCAGCTTTCCGCCGCACTGGGCGGCGAATCGGGTGCCGAAGCCGTCGGTGCCGAACTGCGGCCCGGCATTGCCGCCCATGGCGCAGATGACGGCATCGGCCCGCAGGGTCTGGTCCTGACCCTCGGCATTCTCGCACAGGATGGTATAGCCGCTGCGGTTCTGGCTCAGGGTCTGCACAGTGCAGCCAGTACGCACCTCCACGCCCAGCCGGGCAAGGTGGCCTTCCAGCAGGGCCAGCACGTCTGCGGCCTGGTTGGAGTAGGGGTACACCCGTCCGGCCTCATCGGTGCGGGTGTACAGGCCCAGCGCCGCGAACCATTCCAGCGGTGCGGCGGCATCCACCGCGGCCAGCAGGGGCCGCAGGGCGGCGGGGTCAGCGGTGAAATACTGCTCCGGTGCAATGCCGGTGTTGTCCAGATTGCAGCGGCCGTTGCCGGTGGCCAACAGCTTTTTGCCGCACCTGGGGTTGCGGTCCAGCACCGTCACCCGCACTGCCCCTGCCGGGGCAGACTGGGCGGCGGCCAATGCGGCGGCAAGGCCCGCTGCACCGCCGCCCAATATCACGATCTGCTGCATAAGAGCACCCCCTCAGAAATCCATACATTTTATTATAACATACACAGCAGCAAAAGGATAGAAGAATGCCCCAAATTTGCAGCGAATAATCTTTGACGAAAGCCTTGACAGAAAAAGCAGAATTTGGTAGTGTTGATTCGACGGAATTGCGTGGTTTCGCAGGCTGTGGAAATGCGGCCGGAAAAGGGCAGAGAGTTGGGACTCTGCTGAGGAGAAGCTGAATATGTGGAAGAAAAAAGAAAGATGGACGGCAGCTGCGCTGCTGCTGGCGATGGTCGTGGTGACAGGTCTGTGCTGGTACGTCCTGTACATCCGGCAGCAGTTCTATGACGAAGGCACCCGCAACCTGCTGGAGACCTATGAGCAGGTGGATAAGGCGTTTACCATCTTCAGCCGGAGCAACTGGAACATGCTGAACGAGTGGGGCAAGAGCCTGCAGGCTGCCAATGAGGAGGGCCTGGCGGAGGAACGCCTGCGCAGCTATGAGGCCGAGCGGGAGATCTGGCGGTACAGCAGCGTGTATCTGTTCAATGAAAACTGCGAATATTGGAGCATCCGGGGCAAGCATGAAAAAGTGGATCACCTCTGGACGGCCTTTGAGGAGATGTACCGCACCGGCAAGCCTACGGTGTCCAGCTACATCATGCGGAGCGGGGAGCGCCGGGTGGTATACTCTGCGCCCATTGCGCCGGTGGAGATCGACGGCACCACCTACACCAGCCTTGCCGTGAGCTATCGGAATAAGACCATAGAGGAATTGATTGGCGGCAGTGCTTACGGCGGCCAGAGCGACTGCTACATCATCCATCCCGATGGTGATGTGATGCTCTCGGAGGAGCCCAAGAGCGAGATCGAGGACTGGATGGACAACCTGTTCGACTACCTGCAGAAGTATGCGCAGGTGGATGCGGGTACACTGACCCGGGCCCGGCAGGACGTGGCAGAGGGCCGCAGCGGCAGCCTTTCCTACTGGCTTGAGGGCAAGAGCTATTATCTGGTCTACCAGCCTGTGGGCTTTCAGGATCTGTCCATTGTGGGCATCGTCGGCCGTGACGTGGTGGACAGTGGAATGCGGAAGATCCAGAACGCCACCATCCTGCTGCTGGCTGGGCTGTTCTTCTGCGCAGGCATCGTGCTGGTGCACGGTGTCCGCACCGATGCCCGCCTGCGCGTGGAGGAAAAGGAGCGCGCCCTCCGGCAGGAAGGGGAGGCCCGCCAGCAGATGGAGGACCTGGCCAACACCGACGGCCTGACCGGACTGTATAATGAACGCTATTTTGACGCATTGTTGAAAGAAAACGAGCTGAACAGGACACCGTTTGTCCTGTTCTACCTCGACCTTGACCGTTTCAAGCCTGTGAACGACCGTTACGGCCACGATGTGGGCGACCAGCTGCTCAAGGAGGTGGCCAGCCGCCTGCGGGGCTGCGTGCGGGAGAGCGATGCGGTGTTCCGCATCGGCGGGGATGAGTTCGCCCTCATCGTCAACGGAACCGTAACGGAGGGGTTCTGCAAGAGCCGGGTGGAAAAGATCAAGGCAGCCATCCGGGAGCCTTACCGCCTGAAGGATGCAGAGGTGCAGGTTGGCACCAGCTGCGGCTGTGCGGTCTACCCAAGTGACAGTGACGATGTGCGTGCCATCCGCATCCTTGCCGACCACCGGATGTATGAGGATAAGCAGCGCTCCGGCCGGAGCTGAATGAATAATTTCCTTCCTGTTTCCACAGAATAACCATACTTCACAGAAATCTGGAAGCAAAACCGGAACATGGAAAGGAAGGGAACCTTATGAAAGCAACCGGCATCGTGCGCCGCATCGATGAGCTGGGGCGGGTGGTCATCCCCAAGGAGATCCGCCGCACCCAGCGCATCCGCAGGGGAGACCCGCTGGAGATCTTCACAACAGGGGACGGCGAGGTCATCTTCAAAAAGTATTCGCCCATGGGGGAACTGAGCGGGGTGACGGCCCAGTATGTGGATGTGCTGAGCAAGTGCTTTGCCCTGACGGCCTTTGTCTCAGACCGGGACCGCATTCTGGCGGCATCCGGTGCGGGCAGGCGGGATCTGGCAGACCGCAGCGTGAGCCAGCCGCTGGAAAAGCTGATGGACAGCCGCAAGCCCTACCAGAGCGATGGCAGCCCCGAAAAGGCATTGCTGCCCTGTGAGGGCTCACCCCGGGCGCTGCTGTGCGCTGTGCCCATCATTGCGGCGGGGGATGTCACCGGCAGTGTGGGCCTGCTTACGGAGGACCGCACTGCCAAGCCCGATGCCGCCCAGCTCAAGGCGGTGAACGTGGCGGCGGCATTTCTGGCAAAGCAGATGGAGGAGTAATACCTTATAATAGAGAAGCTGCTGCACAGAGCGATGTGCGGCGGCTTTTTTAGGTTGCGAACCCTCTCAGTCAAAGCCTTCGGCTTTGCCAGCTCCCCCAAAGGGGGAGCCAAGGGCAATCCCAGATTTAGCAGCATCTGTTCTCTGTGATGTCTTGC
>ERZ791819.845-NODE-845-length-11358-cov-2.504910_pt1 | contig 11358 bp, 11 predicted proteins | sample MGYA00510301_ERZ791819 | MGnify/ENA primary metagenome ERZ791819 (study PRJEB30046, sample SAMN00791999) | human gut metagenome | study: EMG produced TPA metagenomics assembly of the A metagenome-wide association study of gut microbiota in type 2...
AATCTCATAGTTTTAGGATTGCACGTCCACTTTTTTAGAACCCGGCATAGATAAACGGGGCTACATAGGCGGCACTGAACTCAATGATGAGCTGCAACAACAGGCAAAGCAGCAATAATTTGCCAAACCAACGCATCCCGACAAAGCGTCGCTCCGCCCACTCCAACATCCGGTCGGGCAGGAATATAAGCACATAGGCAGCAATCAGCATCAGCGTCCATACGGCACGTTCCCGCACGAATGCCTCGATTACTTCCGGTCTGAAATCCGTAAAAATGCGACAGAACATCACCGCCGTGTCGGCAAGCGAGACGCAACGGAACGGAAGCCACATAACCGTGACAAAGACAAACGTAGTGGCTATCCACACCTGCCGCGGCGCACGCAACCGCGACACCAGCGGTGAGAATGCCTTCTGCACAACCAATGCCATGCCGTGTGCCAACCCCCAGACCACAAACGTAAAGCCGGCGCCATGCCATGCCCCGCCCACAGCCATTGTCAGCAACAGGTTGAATCTCGTGCGCCACCGTCCGCAGCGGCTGCCTCCAAGCGGAATATAGATATAATCGCGCAGCCACGATGACAACGAAATGTGCCATCTGCGCCAAAACTCCGTGATGCTCACCGACTTATACGGCGAGCGGAAATTAAGCGGCAATTCGATGCCGAGCGTGCGGCTCATGCCGATGGCGATGTCGGAATAGCCCGAGAAATCAAGATATATCTGCGCGCTGTAGCCCAGCAGTGCGAGCAAAGCCTCCGTGCCGCTATAGCCGGCAGGATTGTCGAAAACAAGGTTGTTGAACTGCGCCAGATAGTCGGCCACCACCGCCTTCTTCAGCAGTCCTTTCATCATCAGAAACAGTCCGGCATACAGCATAGGGGGTGTGATGCGGCGGTTGCCCTCCAACTGCGGAAAAAACTCCGCCGCGCGCACAATCGGTCCGGCCACAAGCACCGGGAAATATGTGAGATAAAACACATAGTCGAGCATACGCCGCGGGGCGATTATCACACCACGGTAGACATCGACCATATAACTGACCGAGCGGAACGTGTAGAACGAGATGCCCACAGGGACAACGATGTCTGTCAGCCGGAAGTTTGCACCGACAATCGATGCCACCGACTGCATCATTCCCACGTCGCTCTTAAACCACACAAGCACTCCCACCGACAACAGGACACTGCAAACGAGCAATGCCCGACGGCGGCTGCGACTGCGGATATGCGACAACCATACCGACAGCCAATAGTCGACCACGGCTTTGACAAGCACCGACAATGCAATCAATCCGCCCACCTTATAGGCAAACAGCAGACTGAATGCCACAACAAACGCCATCATTGCCGACCGCCGGCGATAAAGCAACCCATAGATTGGATAAAACACAAGAAGCACCAGCCAGAAAGCCTCGCTGTCAAGAAATGCGCCAAAGGTGCTGGATATGTCGGTGAGCCGGTCAATCATCTGGTGTAAGAACTATGGTTTTCACTGGTTTGGCACTGCGTTTGTGCGGAACGTCAAGGCGCATCGGGCATACCGATTTTGTGGAAACCCACACCGCCACACTGTCCATCCACACCGCCGCGGCTTCGCGCGTCGGATGAGCACCGTCGGAAGCGCGGTCAAGACTAAGATTTGAAGAAAGGAAGAAATGCCCGTTGCCCACCTTTCCGGCAATCAGGCGGTTGATGCCCGTGTCTGGCTTCCAGTTTGGAGGACCGATCCAGACAAATGGCAATCCACCAATATCGGCAATGATGGAGTCGACCATCGCCGCACGGCTGCGTTCCACATTGCGCACAAACAGCTCGTTGCCTCCAAGACACACCACAATGTAACCCGGTTTGAATTTTTCAATATATGCCCTCAGCTTATGTGTCGCGCCCCATTTTTCGGTTGTCGACCCATACCAAATCACCGTGTAAAGCGAATGCCCGTTTTCTTCGGCATATGCAGCCAGACGCGGCGACAATCCTTCCAGCATGGAGTCGCCTACAAAGAGCAGCGTATACTTGCACGTATCGGTTGCGGCAACGTTCCTTTCAGACACGGCAACACTTCTGACGGCTTGACCGCCGACTTCGGGAGATGTCTTTACCTTAGCCATCTGATGTCCGAAAATCCGCAAGTCGTCAAACGTTGACAACAGCATAATCACGGCAAATGCCGTTGCCAACAATGCCCATAATCGCGCGTATGGCCATTTCATGGTCTTCTATATATTATGGGGACACAGCCCCTCGTTTCCTTGTCAATCCACGGTCGTCACCCTATTTGCCGTTTTTAATCTCAAGCGCTTTTATTTCAGCACGTCTGATGCTCTCGGGATTATTCTTGTCGATGCCGTATTTCTCCGGCGCAGGAATGCGCAGCTCGGCTCCGACAGGCAAATTGTCGGGATCGGTGATTATATCTTTGTTGTCCAAGTAAATGTATACCCAGAAAGCGTAATGTCCGTAGAATTTGCGGGAAATGTTGCTCAGATATGCCGTATTGGTAACCTTGAACGTCTGTTCAGCCTTCTTGCTCTCCTTCTCCGGCTCAGCCGTTTTTTCCTCAGACTGTTCCTGCGGCTTCTCCACGGCAGCCGTCGAGTCGGAATCCGCCGCAGCCACCTTGGCAGTGTCATCGGCAATTACAGCAGGCTGAGACGACGGTTTTTTGACAACTCCGAACAGACAGAACCACGCAACGGCAGCTACAACCGCAGCCGTTACGAATCCGGCAAGGAATCCCCAAGCGAAACGGCATCCGCCACGTTTCGGCTGTGGCTCATCATCATATTCTTCCTCCACTGTTTCCTCCGCTTCTTCGGCAGTTTCTTCCGTCTCTTCTTCGTCAGTTTCCTCAGTCACAGTCTCATCATCGGCATCAGCCTCAGCAGTGTCTTCTTCTTTTTCCTCTTCGCTGTCAGCCTCACTCTCTTCAAGCCCGTCAGTCTGACTTTCCTTTTCCTCCGGCTCCGCTCCGTCGGCAGGACTCTCATCCGCCACGTCCTCTGTTCCGGCTGTCTCATCAACAGTTGTCGCCGCCTCCTCTTCGGCAGCGTCAGAAGTCACATCCTCCGCCACTGGCTCATCGCCGTCGAAATCATCGGCAAGCTCTATCGCCTCAAAACAATCAAACGCACTGTTGATTGCAGCGGCCGTATCCGGGTCGGCGACAAAGCGCACCTCGCCGCCATCCACATCGAAGCGGCCCACACCTTTAAGCGTCACCGACTCACCATCCATCAGCCGTTCGGCAACAATGGCAAACAATTCTTTGACAAAAGATTGGCACAAAGCCTCCGACGTGTCGGTCTCATGCGACAACGCCTTGACAATGTCCTGCAACACAAGTACTCGGTTACTCATCGCCGGCTTCTCCTTTCTCCGCAATGCGGGTTTTAAGCCGAGTGCCCGGCACAAACGTCATTCTTATTTCGGGCGGATAAAGCATCCTGCGTCCAGAGGCGGAATCCACCTCCACACGCTCCATCAGCTTCTCCCCCTCAAACTTGCCGAAACCCGGCACAGCGACCGTCTCGAGAGCGCCGCAATGCTCTTTCAGCAAAGAGGCAAAACCGTCGGCAAGAGCCTCCACATCAGCCTCTCCCCGCTCCAAGCGTCGTGCCAGTTCAGCGACAATATCCTTATGTTGCATTTCTTTTTTTTCCATTGTAATGCAAATGTAGTGTTTTTCCACGAACCTGCAAAATGGCAGTCACCTCGTGACACAACGACCGCCACAACCGCCATATTGACACCATCCGCACGCTGGCACATTTTTGGCAGAAACCAATAGTGACCGCTTGAAGGAGCGGCAAGTAAACAACTGATAAACATATATAAAAACATACAACTATGATGACCGAAAAATTACAAAAAGAGCTTAACGTGCAGATCAATGCAGAGATGTGGTCTTCAAACCTTTATCTTTCAATGGCATTTTATCTGAAAAACAAAGGTCTTGACGGATGCGCCAACTGGCTGATGAAACAGTCGCAGGAAGAACTTAACCACGCTTACGAGATTGCCGACTACCTAAACAAACGCGGAGAGAAAGCAGAAGTAGGTATGGTCGATGTCGTTCCTACAGGTTGGGGCGATGTGGCAGAAGTGTTTAAAAACGTCTATGACCACGAGTGCCACGTGTCGAAACTCATCGACGAGCTCGTAGATGTGGCATCGGCAGAAAAAGACAAAGCCACCCAGGATTTCCTTTGGGGATTTGTCCGCGAGCAAGTGGAGGAAGAAGCCACTGCAAGAGACTTGGCAGAGAAATTCGCAAAAGCCGGCGAGGCTGGCATCCTCTTCCTCGACTCTCAGCTTGCACAACGCAAATAAACGCATGAGAAAATAGAAGCATAAAATTTGGTTTGGGGCGGGATTCATCCTTTTGGTTGAGTCCCGTTTTTTTTATTATCGGTCACTCCACCCGGTAATTTTTCATCAAAGGACTCAAATATTCCGCAAATTCTGACTAAATTTGCGGAAACATCTAATTTGGCTTTTATGATCAACTTCGAATGCGACTACACCGAAGGAGCGCATGCAAGCATCCTTCAACGACTTGCAGAGACCAACATGGAGCAGACCCCCGGATACGGCAAAGACCGCCACTGCGAGAATGCACGCCAGATTATCCGACGCGTCTGCAATGCCCCCGATGCCGATGTGCATTTTCTCGTCGGCGGCACACAGACAAACAAAACCGTCATAGCCTCCATTCTGCGTCCATACCAGGGAGTGATATGTGTGGAAACCGGACACATCGCCGTGCATGAGACCGGTGCCATCGAGTCGACAGGACACAAAGTAATCACCGTGCCAGGCATCAATGGAAAAATCACGCCACAACTGATTGAGCAGGTGTATCGCCGCCATTTCGACGACAAAGGGTTGGAGCACTGCGTGCAGCCAGGAATGGTCTACATCTCGCAGTCGACCGAAGTGGGTACGGTCTACCATCTCAACGAACTTGAAGCCATCAGCGCGATGTGCCGCAAGCTTGAATTGCCGCTGTTTCTTGACGGAGCACGTCTGGGCTACGGACTTGCCGCCAGCGACAACGACACGTCGCTCGCCGACATCGCTCGCCTCTGCGACGTGTTCTACATCGGAGGAACAAAAATCGGCGCACTCTTCGGCGAAGCCGTTGTCATAAACAACCCGTCAATCACGCCGGGATTCAGATACATGATAAAGCAAAACGGCGGACTGCTTGCCAAAGGGCGCCTGCTCGGCATCCAGTTTGAGACGTTGTTTGAAAACGACCTCTACATGCAGCTGTCGCGCCACGCCGTCGAACAGGCGATGCGCATACGCTGCGCGCTCGAGGCAAAAGGTGTGGCTCTTGCTTATGCTTCGACCACAAACCAGCAATTCCCCATACTTCCCGACAGCGTAATCGAGCATTTGTCTGACCGCTACATCTTCTCCACAACGGAGCACCTAACTCCCGGCATGACGGAAGTGCGTATATGCACCAGCTGGGCCACGCTGTCAGAAAATGTAGACCGTCTGATCGACGACCTCGACAAAGCATTATAACATCTTTTCGAAAAAATGAGGGTCATCACCCCCCTAAATGAAGCGAGGCTGCATCTTTCGACGCAGCCTCGCTTTTATTATGCTTTTTTAGGAAGATTAATCGATTTCCTCATCAGCCTCGTAACCGCCCATTTCGCGGAGAGCGTTCTTGAGCATTACGTACTGCTGGAACAAGTGGTTTACAGGCACCTCGCCCTGAGTGTAGTCGTGCATCGGGCTCTTGAGGAAGAAGCTCAAGAAGCGCTGAGTGCCGTAGCGTCCTGCGCGTGCAGCCAAGTCGCTGAGCAACACGAGGTCAAGGCAAAGAGGAGCAGCGAGGATAGAGTCGCGGCAGAGGAAGTTGATTTTGATCTGCATTGGGTAGCCCATCCATCCGAAGATGTCGATGTTGTCCCATCCTTCCTTGTTGTCGTTGCGCGGTGGATAGTAGTTGATGCGCACTTTGTGGTAGTAGTCTTTGTAGAGATCCGGCTGATTCTCAGGCACGAGAATTGACTCCAAAGTAGACAATTTGCTGACTTCCTTAGTGTGGAAGTTTGCAGGCTCGTCGAGCACAAGACCGTCGCGGTTACCGAGGATGTTTGTAGAGAACCATCCTGACAAGCCGAGGCAACGGGTTCCGATGATAGGAGCAAAACCAGATTTAACCAAAGTTTGACCAGTCTTGAAGTCCTTACCGGCGATAGGCATCTTAGTTTTTTCAGCGAGCTCCCACATAGCAGGGATGTCGACAGTGGTGTTAGGAGCACCCATGATGAAAGGAGCGCCTTCAGAAAGAGCTGCGTAAGCGTAGCACATAGAAGGAGCGATGTGCTCTTTGTCGTCAGCCTTCATAGCTGCTTCCAAAGAAGCGAGAGAGCCGTGGATCTTCTCGTCTACCGGAACGTAGATTTCAGTAGAAGCCGCCCAAAGCACAACGATACGGCTGCAGTTGTTTGCTGCCTTGAAGTTGCGGATGTCTTCGCGAACCTGCTCCATCATATCCCAACGGTTAGCGCAAGTTTTCACGTCAAGACGTTTTGCATAATTATGGTCGAAAGCCGCCTTCATAGGAACGATTTTAACCAATTCGTCCTTAACCGGCTCTATGTCTTTTTCTTTAAGCACCTCAGCGTTGATAGCCGACTCGTATGCGTTTGCAGGATAAACGTCCCAAGAACCGAAAACGATGTCGTTCAAATCTGCCAAAGGCACGATGTCTTTATAGTGAAGATATTTCTTTTCAGCACCGCGGCCAACGCGGATTTTGTCGTATTGTGTCATTGAGCCCACTGGTTTAGCCAAACCTTTACGAGCCATCAATACACCTGTCATTAATGTTGTTGAAACGGCACAAAGACCTACTACAAGTACGCCAAGTTTGCCTTCTGCTTTTTTAACGTTGCAATTTTCCATTTTTCAGAATATTTTTCTTTTGAGTTGTTTTCAAATTTGTCTTGCGGACCAAAATCCACGGGGCAAAAGTACTGCTATTTTCCTGAATGCAAAATTATTTTTAAATAAACAAATGGTCCAAATGGTCTAAACTTTGGTAAAAAAGGGCGCAACCAGACAATATTTGTTAAATATCACCTGATTGCGCCTTGTTTTGTAAAAATTTCTAAACGAAGCGTTTTTCGATTTCCTCGAGTTTTTTGATTATTTCGGGATGCATGACGGCATCTTCCTCCGCCGTCCATCCTTTTCCTTTGAGCCACGCCACCTGGCATCCAATAGACTCAGCCGGCACGATATCCTTCTTATAGCTGTCGCCAACGACAAGCACATTCTCTGCAGGGACGCCAAGAGCCTCCACACCGAGCGCGAAAATGCGCGGATCGGGCTTTCGTATGCCAACTACAGCGCTTTCAACAACCTTTTTGAAATAGCGTGCCAAGTCGAAATCGGCAAGCACCGTCTCCACATTGCCGTAGAAGTTGCTCACGAGCACCATCGACACCCGCTCATGCACAAACTCCAACACCTGACGCGCCTCCTCAACCGATTCCTTCGCACGGTTATAGCAATAGCGCGCCACGGCAAGCGCCTTTTCCTCCACTGGATAATCAGAAGGGAGCACTGCGTTTTCAACGAGGTTGCCTATCTCGATACGCATCTTGATGAGCAACAGGTCGTAGAAATTATGCTCGGGCAGTATATGGCGAGTCTTCGCCAGCTCACGCTCCGCATAGACGTAGCAGTCGCGGAACTGCTCCTTCGTCACCTGCACACCAGCCTTGCGGTATCCGTCCCAAATCACTTCGCTCCAATGGTCGCCACGGCTGTCGATTGTGCCGCCGTAGTCGAAAATCACACCTTTAATATCAGTACTTGCCATTTTCAACCTCCTCCGTAAACTTACGGCACATACGCTCATGCCGCCAAATCATATATACAAGCATCAGATTGAGCACTACCAGCTCGAAAGCGAAATAGAGCCACGGCATCTTGACGAGCAGCGAGCATACAAGCGCTATCGAACGCAGATTGAACGACAGCCAGTTGGTGTATTTCATCAACGGCTTGCTGCCGGCACGGAATGTGTCGCGGAACGACTGCGACACCTCCCCCTCGCCAAAACGTTTGCGCAAGGCGCGGCGCAGTTGCTGCATGCGTGGCGTGAGCACCTCCTGGTTTGCGGTATAGTTGCGGTAGAAGAACATCGTGGTCTTCTTCCAGAAGTTTCCCTTCCATGACACAGCGGCATACGCCTTGTCAAGCTGCTCCACGCTGTCGAGCTCACTTCCTTCTTTTCCTTTCAAGAAATACAAGTGGAACTGGCGATAATAGTCGGCAGCTGCAGCCTGTTTCGCATGGCACAGACCTGCGGCTACGGCTATCGCCCAAATGACCCACTGGTGTTCCACAAAGAACACGCTGGTACAGTTTGCACGGAAGCATATAGCCAAATAGATCGCCACAAACCAGAAGTCGCCGCTCAGGCCGTCGAGTATACGACCGAGGCGTGAGTACTGCTGCGTCATACGCGCCAACTGACCGTCGGCACTGTCGAAAGAGTTTGCCCAAACGAGCAACAACACCCCCACAATATTCAGCCAAAGGTCGTCGAAATAGAACATCACTCCAGCCGCCACACCTATAAATATAGAAGCAATCGTAATGGCGTTTGGCTTGATGCCGAGTTTCGCACACAGCACAGCCCACATATAACCTATCGGGCGATAGAAACAAAGGTCGATCGTTTCCTCCGTGTCCATCGACTTGAGGGTGTCTTTATAAGACGCTTTCAATTCTTTTATATTCATCGGCGTCGTTATTTAAGTTTTGATTTGACATAATTCAGCACCGCCTTGGCAATAAACGGAGCAGCCTCGTTGCGGCAAGGCGCGAAACTTGGCCAGTCGTTGAAATCGATGATGCGGATGTCGCCTTCCGGCGACACGATGCAGTCGCCGCCATAAATCTCCACGCCGAGAGCCTCGGAAGCGTCGTGGCAGATGTCCTTCAAGCGCTCGATGTCGAAATCAATGCCTTTCGACTTGCCGTTGATAGCCTCAAGTCCATATTTACTGTGTCCCTCGTCGAAAGGATAGAACCAGAAGAAGAACGGCGAGTTATGGATGCCGTAGAATTTTATAAGGTCGCCCACAAGATGACGGTTGATTACCGCACGCTTTATGCCGCGGTAGAAATATTCCTGCAGCACCTCCTGCGCCTCTTCCGCATGGCGCACATAGCTCACGTCCTCCTTATGCATGGCATGGAAGTCGCCGCGCTTTATCCAGCAGTTGTTGATGCCCGCCTTTCTCAGCTGGTTTACCACAGTCTCGTCGGTGTTGACAATAACACTGTCGGGATACGGAATGTTGTGCCCCATCAGAATGCGTGTCATGCGCTCGCGTGTGCAGTTCTCGATGCCGTAGCCAGAGTTCACCACAATGCAACCATCGTCCTCCATGTCCTGAAGGCGTTTTATCGACTCCTGTTCACGGCACATATTGAGGATTACGCGCTCCTTCACTTTGCCGCTGTTGAATTGCTCCTCGCTGTAGATGTTGACCGTGCAACCGCGCTTGCGCAGCTGGTCTGCCGTAGCGTTGAAAATCGCAGCGTCGTTGCCGATATGGTTTGGCGAGTAAGCGCCGGCTCTCATAATGCCGGCAATTGTTATTTCTGCCATTTGTATGTTGTTTCTAAACTTTATTTGCTGTTGATGAAATTTTCCGCCTTCTCGATGTCGCCGGCATGGTCTACATCAAGAATTTTCCCCATCGGATACGCCTTCAGTCTCAGACCCGCGTCGACGAGCGCGCGCTGGAAGTTGCGCATACGCGCCACGCCTCGCTCCATGCAGTCGGCAAGCACATCGATGGCTTTCTCATTGAGAGCGTATATGCCTCCCGAAATGTATTTTGCGCCATCATATCGCTCGTCGCGGAAAGCCGTGATGTTCAAATCGTCATCGGTCTGCACATACAGGGGCTTCTCATCGTCGATATAGTCAGTCACCGCCATCATTCCGTCATAACGTTCATCAGCCTCCATCGCCTCGATATATGGACGGAAATCCTGCTCGCGGAAGATAGTGTCGACCGTTGTCAGGCAGAAGCGTCCTTTCGGGATTACCCTTGAAAGCTCGAAAAAGCTGTGCATCGAGCTCGGAGTTGTCTTCACCACCAGGTTCAGCGGGATGTCGAGCGAGAGGCTCTCAATATATTCGCGCACCTCAGTCATCTGCTCGTTGACGATTATGCTGATGCTCTCCGCATTACAGCGGCAGAAAAGGTTTATCAGGCGGCCTATCATCGGTTCGCCACAGATGTCGACAAGCGGTTTTGGTTTTGCCACGCCCTCTTGTGCGAGACGCGAACCCTCGCCGGCGGCTATTATCGCATAGTTCATTTTTCTTTCGTTTTTAAGCGTTAAGGATTTCCGACGACTCATCATCGTCCTTTGTCAAGTCGAGCACCTCCTTGTCGCCGCTCTTGTCGTAGTACTGGCGACGCAACGGATGTGCGTTCATTTCATAAAAGCGTGTGCGGTTTCTGAAGATGTCGATAGCCTTGAAAATCGCAGAGCGCAGCGAGGCCTCGCTTGCCTGGTTCTTTCCGGCGATGTCATATCCAGTGCCGTGGTCGGGCGAAGTGCGCACATACGGGAGTCCGGCAGTGAAATTCACGCCGTCGTCCATCGCGATTGTCTTGAACGGAGCCAAACCCTGATCGTGGTACATGGCAAGCACACCATCGAAGTGCGTATACTGCCCGCTGCCGAAGAATCCGTCTGCGGCATACGGTCCGAATGCCATAATTTTTCTTGAATAAGCCTCTTCAATGGCAGGCGTTATCACCTCCTTCTCCTCCGTGCCGAGCATACCGTTCTCCCCGGCATGCGGATTGAGCGACAGCACAGCGATGCGCGGTTTTATGATGTCGAAATCCTTTTTCAGGGAATCATTGAAGATTTCAAGTTTCTCCACGATGGCATCTTTTGTTATCGCCTCAGGCACCTGAGCCAAAGGCAAGTGGGTGGTGACCAGCGCCACGCGCAGATGGTCGTCGAAAAGAATCATCAGCGCCTTGTTGCCCTCGCCGATGCGCGATTCCAAAAACTCCGTGTGACCCGGAAAATGGAAATCGTCGCCCTGGATGGAGTCTTTGTTGATAGGCGCCGTCACCATTACGTCGATGATGCCGTTGCGCAGGTCGTCGGCAGCACGTTTCAGCGCAGCCAGCGCAGCCTTTCCGGCAGCCTCGCTCGGCGATCCGAGCTCGATTCTCACCTCACCGTCGACCACTTCCACCAAGTTGTTGACACCGTCGGCGGCATCCTCCGCCCGCGGCACAAGCGTGAAGTTCACGTTTCCCATCTCCA
>ERZ791819.859-NODE-859-length-11235-cov-5.274329_pt1 | contig 11235 bp, 12 predicted proteins | sample MGYA00510301_ERZ791819 | MGnify/ENA primary metagenome ERZ791819 (study PRJEB30046, sample SAMN00791999) | human gut metagenome | study: EMG produced TPA metagenomics assembly of the A metagenome-wide association study of gut microbiota in type 2...
CCCGAAAATACTGGAAATATGAGAAAAATCAAGATTTTATTTGTTTGCCACGGCAGTCTATAATAAAATGGTTAAAATGTAGTAAAATAGGGCTTTTGAACATTTTGTAATTAAGTTTTTACCTATGATTTACTTATTTTGTTTTAATAAGTATATGAAAAGAGGAATTTAGAGAGATGAAAGAAATTTTACTAAAGATATTTGATAGTGAGATAATGTATTATGTGGTAATACCTATAGTTATAGTTCTGTTGGGATGGGTAAAAAACGAGCGTGACCTTAAGGAAAAGAATAAAGAATTGGGGTATTGGATGCTGAAATGTAGAAAAATACCAACTTTTCCAGATATTATGATAAAAACTTATAAAATGATGGCAATAAATTTGCTGATTACACTTGTGGCTAAAAAAATGCTTTGTTATTGGAAAGGTGTGATTTTTTCATATATTATTTGTGGGATTTGGTATTTAGGAATCAATGCTATAATCACTTTTAGAAATTGCAAAAGTTATAATAGTAAAATTGAGTTTTGGCAGGATGGTAAGCTAAAGAGAAAACTTGCAATTACACTTTACTTAATATATGCAATTTCTTTGTTGGCAGATATTTCGGAAAAATACTCTTGGATAGTAGAGGGTATATTTATTATATTGTTAATGGTTTGGATAATCTGTTTGCTCAATTATTGTGATGTGGCTTTCATTTTGGATAATAGATATGCGGATATTTATGTAAAGGGGAGTGAAAGGGCTCAATTTGCCGAGGCTGGAAGTATAAGGAAGTATGGAGAATGGATAATTGTAAACAGATATGTAAATGGGTATGATGAAGAAATAAGAATTAAAGAAAGTGATATAGTTAGGATTGATTACTATGGTGAACCAATGATTACGGTTGAGAAACGTAATTTATTTTCCAAAAGACGGAGTAGTGAATAAATGGAATATACATATAAGAATTTTGCTATTAAAAAAAGTATCTATGAAAGTTGATGGTTTCTAGTTATTTTAAGAGGGGTTAATAAAATAGTTGTTATCCAGTTTAATAACCGGAATTGAAATTGTTGTTATAAAATAAATTTTTATAACGGAGGTTCGGTTACATGGAAAACAACATTGTAAATGTATATGGCTACATAAGGGTGTCAACAGAAGGGCAGGTCAAACAGGGATATTCCTTAGCGGAGCAACGTGCAGAAATTGAAAAGTATTGCAGTTCCAAAAGTTACAACTTGATAGAGATTTTTAAGGACGAGGGTATCAGCGGAGCGAAAGCCAACGAGGATGAAATGAGTATTGAGCGTGACGGTCTGCTTGATATGCTTGCTACATTGAAAGAAAATAAAATTCAATATATTGTTGTGCTGTCAACAAACCGTCTGTGGCGGTCAGAATTGGTGAAAGTTCTGTTACATAGGGAACTTAAAAAGAACAATGTGGATATTAAAGCGATTAACAGACCGAATTATTCTGTCTACACGCAAAATCCTAGTAGTAATTAGTATGGGCAGTGCCGATAGGCGCTGCCCTTTTGCATTTTCTACAACATCTCTAATTTCAGTATGAAAACTCTGGCTATTCCCACTACTGACATCCAGTTTTCCCAGCGTTATTGTATTAAATGTAAGGAGGACATAAAAAGAAATGTCCAGAAAAATAATAAATGCGAAATGCAGGAGGAAAACGATATGTGTAGAAAATTAATCATTACAAACGAGATCTTTTTAGGAAGCAGACCGATATGTTTTGAGGCTTACAGCTTACCAAAAGGAGAGGTCGTGGAGCTGACAGAAAAGCAGATAAAGGATGCGCTTAAGGGCATTACATCGGATGAGGTTTATGGTATGAAAATAACAGGGGCTGGTGAGTTAGAGCTTGATACAGAGAATTTCTTTGTAACAAACATGATGAAAAAGGTTCATACAAATACATTGATTCCAATGGTCGAGGATGATTGTTTAGCGAACCTGTTTTATATTGTGATAGGAACCCATAAAGATAAAGGCACTACAATGTATGATGTGATTTCATCACGATATGAGAGAACAAGCTTCACAGAGGAAAAAGTGAAAACATTACTTGATATGCATATAGTCAGTGGTGGAGCAAAAATACAGGGCGATAAAATAATTGTAGCTTCACTGGAAAAAGCAAAACAGTCAAAACCAGAGCAGGCAGCAGATAAAAAGAGTGAGAAAACAACAGCAATAGAAAACCAAACAAAGTAACCCAGTAAACGGCAGGTGCAAACAAAGCACCTGCCACATTTATTATAAGGAGCACATTATGAGAGTATATGGATTTAAGAAAGATGAACAAGGTTTCATGGATATAGAAAATACGCTACAGGCAGAGCAGGAGTTTGTCGGTGGACTTATAGAGTGCACTGCCCTTACAGAAGAAATAGACTTAGTCTGTAATGACGAAGGCTGGCTGATTGGTTTAGAGCCTAGGGTAATGATACGCGAGTTAGAAACAATCATAGCAGGTGACTGCTTTATTTGCAGACACGACAGGCAGGGGAATTTTAAGAGCATAAAGGATGAAGATTTAGAACTCATAAATTCCAAAGTAAAACCAATCTCCGAAGAAGCATTATTCAAGGCAGTATTGCTAAACTACTTCGGACTACTATAAATCGACTTGAATTTAGAAAATGTATTGTTTATTCAATTAGGATAGACAGTACATTTTTGTGAATATGCCAGTTATCTGACAAAGGTATTATATTTAATCAAATATTTGTTTTTTATTTTTGATAGTTTTTCGGACAAAAATTCCTAAAAATTGGGGCTGTCTGAAAAAGTAGGGTTTGCAGTATAGATAAGGAGAAAAAGGCATGGAGAACACACGAGAAATACAATACACTGAAATGGCATATGCACGGGTGTCGAGTAAGTCACAGAATTTGGAGAGACAGGAAACAGCTATATTTGAGGCGATACCAGAACTTAAAGCGAGATACTTTTTTGAGGATAAGTATACAGGTAAAGAATTTAACAGACCCGAGTATACAAAACTTAAGGAAAAAATAATCGAGTTGAAAGAAGCTAATGCTGACACACCAATCCGATTAACTGTGCATGAGCTGGACAGGATAGGCAGGGATTACAGAGAGATACAAAATGAGGTTTACTGGTTTAGAAAGCATGGTGTTACATTGAGGTTTTTGGATATACCCGAAGAATTGTTCAATGAGTCAATGGGAATAACTGGTGAGCTTTTAATAGATATAGTAATACTGTTAAAATCCTACTGGGCAGAGCAGGAGCTGCATTATAAGGAAAAACGTACACGAGAGGGAATTGCTGAGGCGCGCGCAAAAGGTGTCAGATTTGGACGTGAAGCAATAAAGGTAGATGAAAAGCAGTTCCGACAGCAGGCAGACAGGGCAATCGCACGATATATCACGCATAAAGAGGCTATGCATAACCTTGGCTTAAAAGACTATGTTTATTGGAAATGGTTTAAGGTATTCTACCCGAATTATCAGTCAAACAAACATAAGATTAAAAACGCTTGATGCATCAAATTATTATGTGTGTTGCATCGCACTCCCAGCATTACGAATTTTTCAATAGCGTTGTAAATGCATCAAGAGTGGTTCCTGCAATAATCGAAAATACTAATTCTCAATTAGTGATTTTTCATCGGGGGTAAAAATTTCAGTCCGACTCCAGAACGATTGGTGTCTGCATAGGTGAATTTCCTAGTAATGCATAGTGTCAAAAATATATAGATGCATTAGGATTTAAAATTTTTTAGTAAAAATCAGAAGTAATGTTATACCGATTTTTAAATATCAAAAGCATTAGTATTTCATAAGACTTATAGAAAGGAGGACAGCTACCATGGTTACTATTACAAACACCTCAAACAATCAATCGCTACAACTATCCGATCACATTGAGCATGAGGCTTTAAAAGAAAACCTAGAGGAACAGACAAGGGATGCAATAAATATTTTGCAACTGCTTGAAGTAGAGTTATCAGCAAATGAAGATGACGAGCATACAATCAGAACTGTATCTATCGTAGAAAAGATATTGAAATCACATTTAGAACTGATAGAACTCATCAATTAGAATTACGAAAACATTCAGCAGTCATTTTTAATGCTTTTATCTGTTTATCAGTCAATCCATCAAGGGAAAGGACACTTTTATTGCTTGTATCAATATTAAGAAGATAATCGACAGAGGTCTTGTATTGACTAGCCAATTTTACAAGAACAGGGATTGATGGAAGTCGTTCATTACTTTCATACAGACCAATGGTACTTACTGACACACCAATCAATTCAGCGACTTGTTTCCTTGTAAGCTGATTATTAACACGTAAAGTTTTGAGTTTATCACCTAAATTTTCAAGCATAGCTAGACCTCCATATGTGTAAACAGATTTTATATAGTTGTATGCTACAATGGGTTGTAAAATACAACTAAAAGTAGTAAAATGCTACTATCACGAATAAACAGCAATGGAGGAAAATTATGGGCATACAATTAACAGAAAAAGAGCAGGAATTACTTGTATTATGCATTGTAAAGGAATGTATAGCTTATGCAGAGAAAAATAATAAAACATTTGAAGATGTATTAAATGAGGATTTATTTCCTGCTGAAGCAAATACAGGCTTTGCAGAAATGGTTTGTAAAACGATAGAAGCGTTAAAAAACAAAGGCTGCATAGATGGTACAGTAGTACTCAAATATGAAATAAAGTTAGAGTTAGACGCAGACTCAGATACTTTTGAAGAAGAATCAACAGATGCAATAGACTTTTCATCATGTATCTTTGAAAACATAAATATTAGTGCGAAAGGAAATATTAGGTTAGGCACTGAAGGGTTTAAAGAGGTCAGTAAAGAGTTTGGAAAGAAAGCACTTCCGATTGTTAAATGCATTGCAACAACTACTTTACAGACATGTGTGGAATCTGCTGTTGTTCTTGGATTAAGGACAGTTGGGATTCCAGTATAGGCATATATCAATACATTTCAATAAAAAATAATTAGATTTTAATTTGTTCATTTTTTAAGTTTGAGGGCATCGCAAGATGCCCTCACGCATTATCAAAGCATTATAGTTTAAAGGAGGAACACCAAAATGAGTGGTAAATACATGAAAGTCAAAAAGATAGTCATTCCAACATTAACACTTATACTGATAAGCAGTATGTTGTTTGGAGTGTCAGCGTGCTCTAAAAAGGAAGCAAAGAATATGAGTCAGCAAGCCTCGGAGATTGAGATAGAGTATGCAGTACCAAACTATGATAGTGGGGAGGAGTCAAAAGTGGAGTTGTTGCCATGGCTTCAATTATCATCACTTGAGACACATAAAGAACTGCGTTCAGCATTTGAAAAGTATTTCAACATAACTGGCAAGACAGGAAACAAAGAGGGTACATTGTACTACAATCCAGCAACGCAGACAGCAGAGCAAAATGTAACATATCTTATGGCAACACAGAACTCAGCAATATCGCAGTATCTTTTATCAGAGGGATACATGGGGGAAATAGGAGAGCTTGTAGGAGATGCTTATACAGATGTAGAAAAAGACAGTCCAGAAGCACCTTACGCAGTCATTAATTCATACTTTGAGTTACTTCCAGACCAAGAGGATGGAAAATTTGATGGTGATTCAACAATCAGCAGAGCGCAAGCAATGACACTTGTAATGAGGGCAACAACACAGGTAAATGATGAGCAGGCACCAAAAGAGAATAAAGATTTCACGGATAAGGTAGGCGAAACAACATATACAAACTTCGCGGCACCAATGGATGAATACAGCTACATCAACACTTCAAATGGTTTAAATGAGAAGTCATTCAGTAGCACCATGACAAAGGGTGAATACATAGCCTTAGTAACTAATTATCTTAGAGCTAATTATTTAGCAGAGATAGAGGCGAATGGATATGTAGATAATTATTCAGACACATCGAGTGTATCAATTACGACAGTAAAGGATGCAGGAGACATCAAGTATCAGAAAGCAATCAATGATGCAGACAAAGGAGTTCCAACAGACCTGTACAACACCTTTAAAGTAGCAATAGCGAATGGATATTTAACAGAGGATACATTAAGTGATTGGGACTCAGCACTTACAAAAGCAGATGCGCTTGAGTTGTTTACAACAATGGCAACCAATGCCTACAACACCTACCAACTCTACAGTGATTACATCGCCCCATCAACAATAGCAAACAACAGTAGTGATGAAAGTTCCGACAGTAGTGAGTCAAGTGATAGCAGCGAAAACAGCAATGTAAACAAAGAAGAGGAAGAGATAAGAAATTCAAAATGGGCAGACATCAATGGTTCATGGGATGCAGTTCATCAATATAACTTATATGCACAGTCGCAAGGCGCAGACGGAGCATCAGGCTGGACATGGGAGTATATAAATGGTAAAGCAGCAGGCGATCAGCCATCCTACGCGGTTTATATGAAAGAGGGTTCCCCGGATTATGGTAAAGTCTTCCACGTAGGCGATACACTTCCGGACGGAAATAAATTCAATGGAACAATGAAAGAGTATGCAGACAACATGGGAAATGAGATAATAAAAGAAGCTCAAGAGCAAGGATACAAAACATATACAGGGGAAGATGGAAGAGGAAAAATTGTAATGCCAGATGACTGATACAGATAGCTTGTAATACTAAGAAAAAGGACACACCTAAATTTGAGGTGTGTCCTTTTTCAAATCATATATTGCAATTAAAAGAAAAAAATTAAAGCGAGGATATGAGTGATGATTTTGCAGAGTGATAATCATAACAGAGTGTTTATGGTAACAGACGTATATAAAGAAAATAATAAGAGAGTTTTTCTTATAGAAAACTTAAATGGAGCAAACTGGCTTACAGAAACAGAGCTATATGCTTTAATAAGAAATAATGAAATTAAGGTAAAAAATGCAGAGTTATCTGGAACTCGTATAAAGTTAAAGCATGATGCTACGATAAAAGGATTTAAGTCAACTGAACACAAATTCATACTTGAAGTAACACAGCAGATTGCATATAACCCTTACAATTATAACATTATCGTTGAATACGCTAACACATTGTTTATTAAGATGACAGATATGAGAAGAACAGATAACACTAAGAAATTTGTTAATCATTTACTTAAGAGTTTGGATGGTTATTTTTCATACATGCAGCCAACTAAATATGCATTATGGGGTCTGAAAAGCAACAAATTGATAAGATATAGAAAAGATTTTATAGGAAACACAAGCAATCATGAACTTGTTAATACATTAAATCAGATAAGAAATATCAATGCAGATGCAATTGATAAATTTATGAAAAATACTAAAGCACCAGAGAATTATAAGTATATCGTGGATGTATTAGCAAGCATGAATAATATATCAAATAATACGAATTATTATGACTACATATCAGAAATAAGAGTACTAATAGTCAATTTGTTATACTCATTGCAGAGTATGGTTTATACGATATTTGGAGAGCCAATGTATGCGAGATATATGATTGACCTTGCAGAACAATACAAGGCATATTTACAGTCGGATGGTAACTATAATCTAAATATACCAAAGCTGTCAAGTGAAGCAGATAGGCAGGCAAAACTTAAAGATTGCATGAAATACTTTATAAAATCATATGCAGAATATCAAGATACAATTAGAAATAAAAAGGATGAATTAAATTCAATATGTAATACCTGTGGTTCAGACATGATTGACTTAATGAAGTCATTTGGTGGTATATACAGCAATAATGAAGATACTTCATTTTCAGAGGAAAATTATAAAAAATTTCTAGAGAAGCATTATTCTTGTATAAAAGACTTATATAAAAAATTGAGTAATACAGGCAAAACAGATAGTACAGAGAATAGTAAGCAAAGAGATTTAGTAAATGGGTTAGGAACAGTTGTGGAAGTATACGGAGCTATTGTGCCGGATGCGAAAATACAAGGGTTAAAAATAATACATACACTTATAAACAAAGGTTTAGACTTTGCAAAAGTTGAACTTAATACGGATGCATATAAGGCATTAGAAATGTTTGAAAAGCAACTATGTAATGCAGATAGAGAGTTATTAATTTATATATGTAACAAAAATTATATAGTTAAACACAAAGGAAATTATGATAAGTTACCAGTATTATCAAGAACTCATGCATTATCATTATTTACAAGGCTTGAATATAACAACATACAAGCAATTAGTGCAGATGGAGACATTTTAGGTGATAGAAATAACTACACTAAATTGGTTTATTCATGGCTTACATCATTCAGAGCTTTAGAGATAAGTTCAAATACTAATAAGATACAGAGCATGCATGATTATGATGTTATATTGTGGCATTTAATTGAGGATATGGCTTATAACTTAAAACCGAATAATGATAAGAAGTCAGATAGAAAATATTATTGTAATATTATGGATGTTTGTAATAAGCAGTATGGTACTGGATTTATACATCAAAAAGATTGTCAGATACCAATACAAAATTTTATATCAATTAGTTAAGTATAAATTACTTATAAGCAAACTTACAGAATTATCTACAATGTATCAGCAGGGATTGATACAGCGAGATGAGTTTGAGAGTTTAAAGAAAGAGCTTTTAGGCAATGAACAATAACACTAAATTACATTCATTATAACAATGGGAACCCTAGTGGTTCCCATTCAACATATTAGGAGGTGAAAACAACATGAGTATACAAAGTGAAGACACAAGCTATAGGGATATAACAAGATATTATAATAAAGATTGGAATATTGAAGTATGACTTATTATAAAACATCTATTTGAAAAGATAAAAAAATTAAAAATAAGGAGGCTATAACAGTATGATAACAGTTACGTGTACAAAAAAACTAAGAGACAAGAGCAATAGAATAGTAGGTTATGAGTTAGAAGATTGTAACGGAAACAAAATGAGATTTACTAGCGAACAAGTAAAGCAAGCAGTCTTTTTACAGCAAATTACAGTAAAAAACCTTAAACTAACATCTGATGGACGTTTAATAGACAGTACAGAATCAGTACAATCAGATAGTCAATCAAAGAGTCAATCAAAGAGTCTTGAGAATAATCAGTTGGCATTGATTAATAAGCTTAAAAACATGAGATGTTATCAAATTATGAGACTTAGTGTAGATGACATAGCACACCTAATTGAGAAGCTGTCTAACATCAAACTAGAGGAGCTACCATTTATAAATTATGAACAAGGTGGTATAGTAGGTAAGTTATACTTCTCAGGATGTATACCATTTCTTATAACCAAAAGAGATACAAAGGAGCTTAATTGTGAACATTGTAGTAGAGCTAAAACAGACGAGCATGATAAAGTAGAAGATTGCTATGTAGAAATTCCATTTCCTAGTGATGATGAAAAATATTCAAAATATCAATGGGGCAATGGCGGATATAAATATAAAACTTTTTTGGCTTATGCAAATGATATAAAAACATTAGTTCAAGTAGCATCCATTTGGAAAAACATACCAAATACAAAAATATCATATGGAGATATAGCATACGCATTGTATGAATTGATGCTAAAGTATGTGGATACAAAGTACGCAACAGTAAATAACGTATTGAAGCTAGATAGTGATGTTCTTTATGACATAGATGAGTGGGATAAAGTAGAAACAGACATAAATACATTAGCATTCACTATATACTATGAAGAAAATATATACATAGGAAATGCACATAAAAAAGAAATTAGTGCATTAGTGGTAAAGGTGTTTATGTCTTTAACAAAAGATGGGTATAAAATACAGGTATTAGATTACAAATACAGAGTAGCATATTATGCATCTAGTCATATCATGGAGGATGAGCATAGTTGCTCTAGTACAACTATAGGATTTAATGACAACCTTAAAAATGCAATGAAAAAAGTAAAATTACTTATAGATGATAAATTTAAGTCTTCCTTAAAAGATGTAAAAGACTTAGCAAAAGAGATTAAGCATAAGTATAAAAATGTATAGATATTAATTTAATACTAAGGACATTCACACCCCAGTGGCTGTCCTTTTTTCATGCCCTCCCCTAAATATAAATAAAAATTATTTGATTATTTTCTTAGAATACAATATAGGTGGAAATAAGATATGAAGCAAGAAAGATAATTTAGAGTAAAAGTATAAAGGACACCAATTTAAAGAGAGGTGTCCTTTTTTTCTACCTTACTAAAAATATAAATTAAAAATTTACAATTTTTAAGAAAGGTAGGAGCAACATGGAAAAGCATATTTTAATCAAGCGAAACATAATAAAAGCAATAGCAGTGTTTGTATTTTTCATAGCAATATTCATGTTTAAACCACTCCAAGCATATGCGGATGATGACGTCAGCGTAGGTCAGGTGATGAACCTAAATTCATACAGTAGTAATGAAACCGACGAGTCATCAAACGAACAAGCCAGCTACTTATATTGGGCTGCATCTGGTGAGCGAAGTGGAATCATGTTATATGTAGTAGACGAAAAAGGCGAAACAAAAGGTAAAGCAATCATCATGGAAAAATCAGGGCAGTATAAATATGGTGATTACAAAACTACTGGTTTAGGTGGAACAAAAGGAATAAAAGGATGCCCACATCTTAATCCTAAAACATCAGTAACATTAGGAAATAATCGTACATACGATTATGCAGCTGGAGTAACCCCAGTAACATATACTGGTGGATGGCAAGCCACAGGTACCCAGTCCATGGCATACTTAATGCAGGATAGTGGCCAAGATTTAGTATTTTCAAACGGATATGAAATGCCATTACCAAACTGGGCAGTATATGTATTCAATGCTAGTGGAGCAAAAGCGCTTGAGGCATTAGCAAAACCCGATACAAAATGGCATGCAATAGTAGAACCAGTATCAATCAATTATATGTATTCAAACAATACATTTGCGAATGATACAGTGGATGCAACAGGCATGACATGGCATGCAGGCGACCCAATGCCAGATGGAGCAACAAACAGTAATTATTGGCATCCAAGGGTACATTTTGGAACTGCATATCAATTATTAGGAGAATCAAGTAGAATAGGTGGAGCAGGTGGAGGAGAATACACCTACAAGTTCTACAACACTCAGTTACCCTATAGTCTATGCTTAGAGCGTGATTTAGAGTTACCAACATTTAATGGTTGTTGTGGTCAAGCTTTTTTGTAACACTACGACCTAATTTCCACTACAGGAGTT
>ERZ791819.864-NODE-864-length-11167-cov-4.601062_pt1 | contig 11167 bp, 9 predicted proteins | sample MGYA00510301_ERZ791819 | MGnify/ENA primary metagenome ERZ791819 (study PRJEB30046, sample SAMN00791999) | human gut metagenome | study: EMG produced TPA metagenomics assembly of the A metagenome-wide association study of gut microbiota in type 2...
AGTACGCCCCCAAGGAGGTCATCCCCCTGCTGAACGGGAAAAAGGAGAAGCTGCTCTGCGTGCGGGGCAACTGTGATGCCGAGGTGGACCAGATGGTGCTGGAATTCCCCGTGCTGGCCGATTATGCGGTGCTTCCGGTGGGGCAGCGGCTCATTTATGCGACCCACGGGCATATCTATCATGTAAAAAATCTGCCGCCGCTGGCCCCGGGAGATGTGCTGCTGCACGGGCATACCCATGTTCCGGCCTGGACAGAGTTCGGGCAGGGAAATCTTTATCTGAATCCGGGTTCTGTGAGCATCCCCAAAGAGGACAGCCTCCACAGCTACATGACCCTGGAAGAAAACACGATGCAATGGAAAGAGCTGGAAAGCAGCGCTGTTTTCCATGAACTGACCCTTTGATAAAGTCCCCCGGCCGGTTTTGCGGGCAGCTTGAAATTTGCCCACCGGTATGGTATGATAAAACTGAAAACAGATCGGCAAAGTTCCGCAGAGCAGTGCTGTGTGGGGCAGGAGCCTTTTTGTTTCTGCAATGAGTTAGCTGAAACTAACAAAATGACGAAAACAGCGGGCTGGACTTGTGCAGTTTGACAGGGGGGCCCGCAGATACAGTATGGAGGGAACAACAATGGTAGAAACGATCCTGAGGGTCGATGGTATGATGTGTGGTATGTGCGAGAGCCACATCAATGATGTGGTGCGCAAGACCGCCCGGGTGAACAAGGTGACTTCTTCCCACACCAAGGGCGAAACGGTCATCGTCTCGGAGCAGCCGGTGGATGTGGAGGCGCTGAAGGCTGCCATTGCCGAAACGGGCTACACCGTGACCGGCGTGCAGACCCGGCCCTATGAAAAAAAGGGCTTCTTCTCGTTCCTGAAAAAGTAACAGCCCGGTGTTTCTGGCCGGGCTGATCATGCAAAACAGGAGGTATCTCGTTATGAGGATCTTGGTGTACGGCGCAGGCGTTCAGGGCTGTCAGCTGGCCCACAGTCTGGCACAGAACAAGAAAAATGTGGTCACCCTGCTGGCCCGGGGCGAGTGGAAGGAGGTCATTGACCAGAAGGGCCTGACCATCCGCCACATGCTCCAGCGGAAAACAACGGTGGATCGGATGCAGACAACAGATGTGCTGGCCCCCGAGGATGTGTATGACCTTGTGTTTGTCACGGTGCAGGCCGGGCAGCTGGCCGATGTGCTGCCCATCCTCAAAGCAAACCGGAGCCAGTACTTCATCTTTGTGGGCAATGATCCCTATGCGCAGGAGATGCTGCAGGCCATGCAGCGCCCGGTGGATAAGATCGCCTTTGGCTTCCAGAACAATGCGGGCCGCCGGGAGCATGACCGGCTGGTCAGTGTGCACATGGGGATGGGAATGACTGTCGGCGGCGCAACCGCACCCCTGTCCGGCGCATTCCGCCTGCGGCTGCAGGCTGCCTTTGAGGGGACTCATTACAAGCTGACCTATTACAGCGATATGGACGAGTGGCTCAAGAGCCACATCGCCTTTATCCTGCCCTGCGCCTATGCCTGCTATGCGGTGGATGGGGAACTTTCCCGCACCACAGTGGAACAGCGCAGGATGATCGTGGATGCAGCCTGGGAGTGCTGTGAGATGCTGAAAGCGGCAGGTGTTCCCGTGAACGATGCGGAGAACACCGACCGCTACCGCGAGGGCACCAAACAGCGGAAAAAGACCGAGCGGATGGTCTACTGGATGGCGCAGACGGTCGTTGGGAAGCGGTGTATTTCGGATCACGCCATGCGTGCGGTGAGCGAGATGCAGTATCTGGATGAAGCGTTTGCCGCCCTGCGCGCCACCACATTGGTGGAGATGACTGCCTGGGATGAACTGCGCAGATCCCTGCCCAGAAAGAAGTAAGAGCCGGAAAATATCCGGAGCATGAGAAAAAGCCTGTCGGTTTTTGCGCCGACAGGCTTTTTCTATTGGTTCCGTGCCCAGAAGGCGGCAAGCTGCTGCTCCAGCTCTGTGGTGCTGCGCAGGTATTGGAGCTGGTGCCAGTGGCGGGGGAACAGGCGGGTGTATTCGGCGCGGGCAAAGCGGTCATCCAGCAGAAGCACCACGCCCCTGTCCTCCTGCGTGCGGATGACCCGGCCCGCCGCCTGCAGCACCTTGTTCATGCCCGGAAAACGGTAGGCGTAGTCGAAACCGGTGCCGCCCGCCTCGTCATAGTAGCGGCGCAGGATCTCCTGCCGGGAGTTCACCTGAGGCAGGCCCACCCCCACGATGGCACACCCGATGAGCCGGTCGCCCACCAGATCCACGCCCTCGCCGAAGATGCCGCCCATGACCCCGAAGCCCAGCAGTGTTTTTGCTGGGCTTGGGCCGAACCGTTCCAGAAAGGCCGCCCGGGCCGCGTCGTCCAGACCACTCTCCTGGGCCAGCGTCCCGATGTCCGGGTAACGGGCGGTGAAGTCCTCATATACCTGCCGCAGATAGGCGTAGCTGGGGAAAAAGGCCAGATAGTTACCCACCTTGGCCCGGGCCAGTGCGGCCAGCGCATCTGAGACGGCCTGCACGCTGGCCTCCCGATCCCGGTAGCGGGTGGAGATGCCGGGCAGGCAGTAGAGCCCCAGATGTTCGGGCGGAAATGGGCTTTCCAGTGCCACAGCCCGGGCATCGGGACAGCCCAGCACGGAGCGGTAGTAGCCCGGCGGGGTGAGTGTTGCGCTGAACAGTGCCGCGGCCCGCCCGGCGGCAAGGCTGGCATCCACAAAGGGGGCAGGGTCAAGGCAGAGCAGCTCCCATTCCAGCTCGCTGCCCCGGGCTGTCAGCTGGGTGACAAAATGCGCGTCGTACCGCTCTGCTGCCCGGGTGATATCCTGCACCGCAAAGTAGAGCTCGAGCAGCTGGGCGTGGGCATCAGCCTCCGGGTTGGCCTCCAGCCAGTCCTGCAGGGGAGGCTGCAGGCTAAACAGCAGTCGGAGCAGCTCCTTCGGCAGCTCTTGCAAAAAGACCGTGCCATCCTGCGCCAGCAAAGGCTCCGGCAGCGGGAAGGCGGCTTCTGCCGGTTCGGTGTCCAGAAGGCTGGTCTGTTGGGCGAGATCCTCCGTCGGCGGTTCGGTGGGCGATGAACCCCGGCGGGGGGCCAGCTTCGTTACCGCCCGCCGTGCTTCCAGAAAGCCTTTGTCTGCCTTTGTCAACGCGGTTTTCAGTGCGCTTTTTCCTTTGCCGATGGCCCGTCTGGCATCGGTCAGGCTGCTCTTGCAGAAGCGCGCCGAGTACATGGCTCTGGCCCGGTCCGGCAGGTTGTGGGCCTCGTCGATGAGAAAAATGTAGTCGCCCGCCGCATCGAAAAAGCGCCGCAGGTGCACGGTGGGGTCGAACAGATAGTTGTAGTCTCCGATGACCACATCACACCACTCGCTCAGGTCCAGCCCAAGCTCAAAGGGGCAGACCCTGTGCCGCCGGGCGGTCTCGGCCAGGACGGTACGGTCAAAAAGGCCGGTGCTGTCCAGCAAGTCGGCCAGCGCATCCTTCAGCCGCTCGTAGTAGCCGTTGGCGTAGGGGCAGGCTTCCGGCAGGCAGGCGGGACGGCCCTCAGCATCCTTGCATAAGCAGGCCTTCTCCTTGGCGGTCAGGGTCACGCTGCGCAGGGAAAGCGCCGGGTCTGCCGCCCGCAGACGGGCCAGTGCATCCTCAGCAGCGGCCTGTGTCGTGTTGCGGGCGGTCAGGTAGAAGATCTTTTCCCCCTTGCCCTCGCCCATGGCTTTCAGGGCAGGGAAGAGGGCACTCATCGTTTTGCCGATGCCGGTGGGTGCCTGGCAGAACAGCCGGGTACCGCCCTTCTGCTCTGCCTTGCCCGCAGCACAGGCGCGATAGATTTCCCCGGCAAGGGCACGCTGTCCGGGACGGTAAGCTGGAAACGGAAATTGCAGGGCCCCAAGGCTCCGGTTCCGGGCTTCCACCCAGTCCAGCTGCCGCCGTGCCCAAGGAAGATACTGCCGCAGCAGGTCGTTGAGAAACGCATCCAGCTCAGCGGCGGAGAAGTGCCGGGTATAGCGGATGATCTCATCGGTGTCGATCTGGTAATAGGTCAGCCGGACATCCAGTGTTTCCAGCTCCCGCTGCTCGGCGCAGATGGCCCCGTAGACCATGCCCTGCGCCCAGTGGCAGGGGTTCATGTCCTCCGTGATGGCATCGGCAGGCGCGGCGGTGGTCTTGATCTCGTCGATGACCACCGTGCCGTCCTCATCGGTAAAAATGCCGTCGGCACGGCCCTCGATGGTGAACCCGATCCCCTCCATCGTCCGCTCTGCCGTGAGGAACACCTCGGCGGCGTAGCCTTCACCCGCCGCCTTCTGAAGCCTGCGGTGGATGCGTGCGCCCTCGTTGGCCCGGTCAAAGCCGGTAAAGCGGCTGTCGATACTGCCGGTGCGGAGCAGGAACTCCACCAGCTCCCGGACAGAGAGACGGATGGTTGGCATGGGGTTCACGTCCTTTCTCTTGAAATTCTGCGCCTCGGTCAGGTTGTACAGAGCAGGGCCTACCCGAGACCCAGAATCTTTTGACAATTTGCTGCAACAGCATTCACCTGGTCAAAATCCACGGCGGCCCGGTAATAAGTCTCCAGCTCATCATGGCAGTTCTTGGCCTGAGCCATCAGGGCGACAGCCTGGTCGATGAGCTCGGAGGCGGCACGGTCGTTGAAGCGCAGGCGGGCGCGGAAGCCGGACAGGTTCTCCCGGTCCACAAAGCGGGTGCAGCGCACGGCCTGCACGCCGGGCAGCTGGATGGGATGCCAGAGGTTGTCGGTCAAAAAAGCCAGCCGCAGGGCCGGGATGAAGATGTGGTCGATCTGATCTTCAGGGTGCATGGCGCAGGGGCAGGTGATGATGTGGTAGCCCCGGGCCAGCGCTTCGGCCCGGATGAGTTCCAGCAGCAGGCGGGAAACAGCCCCGTAATCATCCCGGAATACCACGTACCGGTCGGCCAGCGCTTCCACCGTGCCCCGGTAGAATACCATCCCCTTGGGGGTGATGGCTGAGAGCAGCCGCAGCTCCTCACTGGCAGTGCCCTCGGTGCGGGGAAGCAGCCGGGTGCAGAGACGCTTGACGTAGCGGCGCACCTTTTCAAAGTTGGCGCTGCAGGCCTCGGCCCGGCGGCTGTCCAGCATCAGGCTGCCCGCCGATGCGATATACCGGGCTGCCCGGCCCCGCAGGGCGGCATTCCGGGCAAACAGGGCCTTGACCTCGTCCCGGTGGGGAGCCAGCTTTCCGGCATCGATGGTGTGGTACAGGCTCACCACCAGCTCGTCAGCCCCGGGCGCGTCCGGCTCCACCACATGAGGCGCGGTGGCATCGATGATGGCGCGTTTCTGGTCGAGGAAGATGACCCCGTCCAGACTGTCCGGGTCGCTGGCACAGTGGATCTTTTCGATGCGCTGGCCCTGCTGCTCGGCGGCCTGGGCCAGATGCTTCATCAAGGTGGATTTGCCGCATCCCGGTCCGCTTTTGATGAGAAGCATCTGCATCCCGGGCTCCCGGCGCAGCGGTTCAAAATAACCCTTGAAGCCCGCCGGTGTGGTGGCCCCCAGAAAGAAATCGGGGGAACGGCTTTGGATCGTTTTCATATCAGAACACCTCACTTTTGCTTTAGGGTATGCAAAAATGAAGGGAGATGATACTTGGAAACGGCCTTGCCCTCTCAGTCTCGCTCCGCTCGCCAGCTCCCCCAAAGTGGGAGCCCTTGGCAGTTTTTGTGAGCTTCATCTTTCTGCCAAGGCCTCTCCCTTCGGGAGAGGTGGCATTGCGACAGCAATGACGGAGAGGGTGAGCTTGTTAATATGTGTGCCCGCACACCTCGTGGATCTTCTCCCGCAGAGCCACAAAATCCGCAAAGGCGGCGGGTTTGTTCTGCGCCTGCCGGAGCAGGGCGGCGGGATGGAAGGTGCCCATGAACCACACGCCGTTCTTTTGCACAAAGGTGCCGTGCTCCTTGGTCACGGAGAAATCGGTGCGGATCATCCGCTGGGAGGCGATGCGGCCCAGGCAGACCACGATCTTTGGCTGCAGCAGCTTGAACTGTTCCCGGAGCCATGGCATACAGGCCTCGCTCTCGGTGGGCAGCGGGTCACGGTTCTGGGGCGGGCGGCATTTGACGATGTTGGCAATGTAGCAGTTTTTGCTCCGGTCCAGATCGATGGCAAACAGGTATTTGTCCAGCAGCTGGCCGCTGCGGCCCACAAAGGGCAGGCCCTGCTCGTCCTCGCTCTGGCCCGGGCCTTCGCCCACGAACAGCACCTCAGCAGTCTGGACACCCTGCCCGAACACCACATGGGTGCGGTCAGTGCACAGCTCACATCTGCGGCAGGCAAGGCACTCGGCCTTTAATGTATCCCAATCCATAGCAGTTTGATCTCCTTGCAGCTGAATGATAATTTCTTCACAAATAAAAATGGTTTTCTCCTAAAATAATAGCACAAAAAGCCAATTTTGTCTTGAACTTTTTGCCGGGTGTGCTAGAATAAAAGAGAAAGGCATCCTTGTGTCCAACAGGCACCCGGATGTGAATATTGGATAGTTAATTCGGAGGTAATCAACAATGGCTGATATGTTCGCACCGCTGGTAGCACAGCTGAAGGCAAACCCCAAGACGATCGTTTTTACCGAGGGCAATGACCCCCGCATCCTGGAGGCCGCAAGCAAGCTGCTGGCTGAGGGCGTGTTGAAAGTCGTTATGGTCGGCAACGAGGCAGAGTGCAAGGCTGCTGCCGCTGCTGGCAATTTTGATATTTCCGCTGCTGAGATCATCGACCCCGAGAACTACGCCGGCTTTGATGAGATGGTCAACACCATGGTCGAGCTGCGCAAGGGCAAGCAGACTGCAGAGGAGTGCACTGCTCTGCTGAAGAAGTCCAACTACTTCGGCACCATGCTGGTCAAGATGGGCAAGGCTGACTGCCTGCTGGGCGGCGCTACCTACTCCACCGCCGACACCATCCGTCCCGCTCTGCAGCTGGTCAAGACCAAGAAGGGCGCACATCTGGTGAGCTCCTGCTTCATTCTGGACCGCGACTGCGGCGAAGAGGGCCTGAAGCGCATTGCCATGGGCGACTGCGCCGTCAACATCGACTACACCGACACCATCGACAAGGCCACCGGCGAAGTCAAGGTGTCTGCTGCTTCCAAGCTGGCTGAGGTGGCCGTTGAGACCGCCAAGACCGCAAAGCTGTTCGGCATCGACCCGAAGGTCGCCGTGCTGAGCTTCTCCACCAAGGGCTCCGGCAAGGGCGGCACCGTCGCTCTGAGCCACGACGCTACCATCAAGGCTCAGGAGATGGACCCCGAGCTGGCTGTGGACGGCGAGCTGCAGTTTGACGCTGCCGTTGCTCCCGAAGTTGCACAGGTCAAGTGCAAGGGCAGCAAAGTCGCTGGCCAGGCCAACACCTTCATCTTCCCCTGCATCGAGGCCGGCAACATCGGCTATAAGATCGCTCAGCGTCTGGGCGGCTACGCTGCCTACGGCCCCATCCTGCAGGGCCTGAACGCACCCATCAACGACCTGTCCCGTGGCTGCAATGCTGACGAAGTCTACAAGATGAGCCTGATTACTGCCTGCCAGTCCTGATCTCTCAGTCGTGCTCTGTGTGCCAGTTTTGGCCGCACTGACCGAATCGGGTCGACAATAACGTAAAATAGAGTGCCCCGCTGTCGAAATTCACGGCAGCGGGGCATTTTTTACTACTTGCAATGCTGCTGAAAAAATGGTATAATAATCAAGCACAAAATGTGCCATGCCGGACAGCGCCTGCTGCGTGGTTCGGCATACGGATGCGGGCCCTGTACGATGGGGCCGCTGTGAACCAGGTCAGGTGGGGAACCAAGCAGCCTTAAGCGGTGTGTCCCGTGCGTTTCAGTCAGCCTGCATCCGTATGCCGAGTTACGCAAGGCGGGGGTCAAACCCCGTCAGCGCTGCCCGGCTTTTTTGTTGAAAGGGGAGAAGCAGATGTATCGAGCCCTGTACCGCAAGTGGCGGCCCCAGCGGTTTGAGGATGTGGTGGCCCAGCGCGGCATCGTGACCGCACTGCGCAACCAGATCGCCACAGGCCGTGTGGGCCACGCTTATCTGTTTACCGGCGTGCGCGGCACCGGCAAGACCACCTGTGCCAAGATCTTTGCCAAGGCAGTCAACTGCCTGCATCCCCAGAACGGTGACCCCTGCGGTGAGTGCGAGATCTGCAGAGGCATCGACAACGGCAGCATTCTGGACGTGGTGGAGATGGACGCGGCCTCCAACAACGGCGTGGACGATATCCGTGATCTGCGTGATGAAACAGCTTACACCCCCAGCGCCTGTCATTATAAGGTATATATCATCGACGAGGTGCACATGCTCTCCACGGCAGCGTTCAACGCCCTGCTGAAAACGCTGGAGGAGCCGCCCGCCCACGTCATCTTTATTCTGGCGACCACGGAGATCCAGAAGGTTCCCGCCACCATCCTTTCCCGGTGCCAGCGGTACGATTTTACCCGCATCGGCCCCGAGGATATCGCCCAGCGTGTGGAGTACATCGCCGGGCAGGAGGGGCTGGAGTTGTCCGGCGAGGGGGCAGAGCTTATCTCCCGCCTTGCCGATGGTGCCATGCGAGACGCGCTGTCCATTCTGGATACCTGTGCCGGTGTCACGGCAAAGATCGATGCGGACGTTGTCCGCCGGATGGCAGGTGTGACCGACCGGGGCTATCTGTTCCATATTTCGGATGCGCTGGAAGCGCAGGATGCCGCCGCGGCACTGGCACAGCTGGCTCAGCTGCGTCAGCAGTCAGTGGATGTGAAGCGGCTGACCGAGGAGCTCATTGCCCATTACCGTGCGCTGATGCTGGCGGCCCTGCCCGGCGGGCAGGCACTGCTCTCGGGTGTATCTCCGGAAGAGGAAAAGCTCTATCTGGAAAAAGGCCCCCGGATGGGGCAGCGGGAGGCGATCCGGGCCATCCGGGCTCTGGGCAACGCTCTGGAGCACATGACCCGGGGCAGTGACCAGCGGATAGAGCTGGAACTGGCCTTGTTCAGCCTTTCGGAGCCGCCCCAGCAGGTGGCGGTACAGGCTGTGCCCGCCGCCCGGCCTGCGGTCCCTGCACAGGAGGCCCCAAGACCGTTTGCGTCGGCACCGGTCAAGCCTTTTGTAAGTGCACCGGCGGCATCGGCTTCCGTGCAGGAACCTTCTGTGGAACCGGCACCGATGCAGCAGTCTGAGCCGGAACCGGCACCTCAGCCCGTGGAACCGCCCAAGGCAGAAGCAGCGGCTTCTGCGGAAGAAGAGCTGCCGCCTCTGCCGGAGGAACCGCCGGTAACTTCGGAGGCCCCGCCCCCCTGGGACGAGCCGACCCCGGCTGCGCCGCCGCAGAGAGAAGAGACTGCGGCTTCTGTGCAGGAAATGCCTGCGGCTCAGCCCCAGCTGGAATCTAAGCCGGAATATACGGCGGACCCGGCGCTGAACAAGCCCCGCAAGGTGGCGGCAGAGGGAATCAATCCCTTCCCGCAATGGGCAGAGGTCATCAAGCTCCTGCAGGAACAGGATCCCATGCTCTATACCTATCTAAAAAAGTCCAAGGGTTACTTTGATGGTACCCGGGTGCTTATCGATGGCGGAAAGACCTTCCGGGATTTTATCCGCGCCAACAAGGAAAGCCAGAAGCTCATCAAAAAGCTGATCGCACAGGTGTCCGGTGTGGCAGTGCCCATCGGCCCCTATGAATCCAAGACAGTCAATCGCGCTTCGGCCAACGCCGAGGAATCCCTCCGCAAGCTGGAACAGCTGGGGCTGGAGGTGTCGATTGAGGATAGTGAACGCAAAAAACGATAAATAAAAGGAGAACCAACCATGAAAGCAAGAATGCCCGCAGGCTTCGGCCGCCCCGATATGAACGCCCTGATGCGTCAGGCCCAGAAGATGCAGGAAGATATGAAGGCCAAGCAGGCAGAGCTGGAAGCTGCTGAGTACACCGGCAGTGCATCCGGTGAGATGGTCACTGTGAAGATGAACGGCAAGCACGAGGTGCTGAGCATCACCATTAAGCCTGAGGCCGTGGACCCCGATGATATCGAGATGCTGGAAGACCTGGTGGCTGCTGCCGTCAATGCAACCGTCAAGCAGGTGGATGAGACTGCCGAGGCCGAAATGGGCAAACTGACCGGCGGCCTGAACATTCCCGGTCTTTGATCAAAGTGGAGGAGCACCATGGGTTATAATGCAGCCCCGCTGGAAAAGCTGATCGAAGAATTCAGCAAGTTCCCGGGCATTGGGCGGAAGGGTGCGACCCGGATGGCCTATCAGGTACTGAGCATGTCGGATCAGGATGCCGCCGCACTGGCGGGTGCAATCCAGAACGCCCACACCAAGCTCCACCGCTGCCGTGTCTGCCAGAATTATACCGAAGCCGAGCTCTGCCCCATCTGTGCCAGTGCCAAGCGGGACCGCTCTGTCATCTGTGTGGTGGAAACGCCCCGTGACGTGCAGGCGTTTGAGCGCACCCGGGAGTACCATGGAATGTACCATGTGCTCCACGGTCTCATCAGCCCCATGGATGGCATCGGTGCTGAACAGCTGACGGTCAAGGAACTGCTGGCCCGTCTGGGAGATGGTGAAGTGAAGGAAGTGATCATGGCCATGAACCCCACCGTTGAGGGTGAGGCAACGGCCATGTATCTGGCAAAGCTCATCAAGCCCTTGGGCATCAAGACCACCCGTCTGGCCTATGGCCTGCCCGTGGGTGCCAGCCTGGAATATACCGATGAGACGACCCTGTACCGGGCGCTGTCTGGCCGGGGAGAACTGTGATCATTTGTATTTCAAAGCCCTGCGTTTGCGCGCAGGGCTTTGTGCTGTTTATGGGATAAAAAAGAAACACCCGGCCGGGGAAATGAAACAAATTCAAGAAATATAGAAAAAACTCAAAAAAGATGCAAAAAAGTGTTGACAGAAGGCTGGGGATGTGGTATTATACTTGAGCGCCAAGGGCCGCCGGAAAGAATGACTTCTGAAAGCGGCAGAAGCAAAGCGAAAGAACCAATATGGATACGTTGAAAAACGAACCACAAGTTCGAAAAGATCGAAAAGCTTCTGAAAAAAGTGCTTGACAAAAAATCACATCTGTGGTAAAATAATCAAGTCGTCAGCCGCAAGGCTGAAGCGCACAGGACCTTG
>ERZ791819.870-NODE-870-length-11075-cov-3.827768_pt1 | contig 11075 bp, 9 predicted proteins | sample MGYA00510301_ERZ791819 | MGnify/ENA primary metagenome ERZ791819 (study PRJEB30046, sample SAMN00791999) | human gut metagenome | study: EMG produced TPA metagenomics assembly of the A metagenome-wide association study of gut microbiota in type 2...
TGACACCGGCGGACGTGTTGAGCGCTTCAACAAGCGTTTCGGCCGTAAGTAATTACTGGTCTTTTCAGCGCCGTCTCCTTTGGGAGGCGGCGTTTTTTGTTGTTATGCCGCACAAAAGCTCTCTTTCTGTAATTTACACGCCGTTCCCTTATTTTGAACACATTTCCGGACTAAAATAAACCAGTATCTTCAAAAAGCGCTTTGCGCTGCCTTAGAAAGGAGCGTTGTGAACGTGATCGAAGTTTCTCATCTCACCAAACAGTATGGCAATCATCTTGCCGTGGACGATGTCTCGTTTACCGTGGCAGATGGCCAGATCTGTGGTCTGCTGGGGCCCAACGGCGCGGGCAAATCCACCATTATGAACATCCTCACCGGCTATCTCTCTGCCACCAGTGGGCAGGTGACGGTGGCAGGGCACCCTCTGCCCGAGGAGGCCGATGCCGCCAAGGCCTGTGTGGGCTATCTGCCCGAACAGCCGCCCCTTTACCCGGAGATGACGGTGCAGGAGTACCTGACCTTTGCCGCCGAGCTGAAGGGTGTGAAAAAGGCGGAACGGAAGGAGCAGGTGTGCAGGGCTGCCCGCCGTACCGGGCTGGAAACCGTTCTGCCCCGGCTCATCCGCAGCCTTTCCAAGGGCTACAAGCAGCGGGTGGGCATTGCACAGGCATTGCTGGGCAGTCCCAGGCTCATCATTCTGGACGAGCCGACGGTCGGCCTGGACCCGGCACAGGTCATCGAGATCCGCAAGCTCATCCGGGAGCTGGGCCGGGCACATACGGTCATCCTGTCCAGCCATATCCTCAGTGAGGTGCAGGCAGTCTGCCGGCAGATCCTGATCCTTTCCAAAGGGCACTTGGCGGCAGCAGGCAGTCTGGAGGAGCTGACCGCCGATGGCAAGAGCCTGGAAGAGGTGTTTCTGGAACTGACCGACGGTGAACCGGAAGAAGCAACCGGAGAGGAGGACGCAGAATGACAGCTATTTTCAAGCGGGAATTCCGCAGCTTCTTTCACGGGATGCTGGGGTACGTCCTTACGGCGTTTCTGGTGGCGAGCTCCGGCCTGTATTTCCTGGCCCGGTGCCTGATCTACGGCCTGACGGATTTCAGTTATTACACCCTCTACCAGACCATTTTCATGCTGCTGCTCTATGTCCCGGTGCTGGCGATGCGCTCACTGGCCGAGGAGCGCCACAGCCGCACAGATCAGCTGCTGCTCACCAGCCCGGTCTCAGTGTGGGGTATCGTGCTGGGCAAGTTCTTTGCCATGGCGGCTGTGTTCGCCCTGCCCTGCGCCGTGGATGCGGTGATGATCTTCATCCTCTGGGCGCTGGGCGGCACCGTATCTGCTCTGCTCGCAAACCTTGCGGGGCTGCTCTGCTACTTTTTGCTGGGCTGTGCGGCCATTGCATTGTGTGAGTTTCTCTCCGGCCTGACCGAGAACCAGATCATTGCCGCCGTGGCGGGCTTTTCAGCCCTGCTGCTGGCCTACCTGATGCCCAGCCTGCGCAGTATGTTCAATGCGGGCAGCGCCGTGGCGCTGGCAGTGTTCACCGGGATCGCAGGTGCGGCTTCTCTGGCGGCCGGTCTGCGCACCCGCAGTTTTGTGCTGGGGTGCCTGACCTTTGCAGCGCTCTGCCTGGGCCTGACGGGGCTGTTTCTGCTCCGCAGTGCATGGCTTACCGAGGCTTTCAGCGCCGTGCTGAGTGCCCTGTGCCTGTTTACACCCTTTGAGGATTTTGTCAACAACAGCTTCTCCATCCCTGCCGTGGTCTATTATCTGACCGTGACGGCGGTGTTCCTGTTCTTTACGGCGCAGGACATTGAGAAGCGCCGCTGGAACTGAGAGGAGGGAACACAGATGAAGCTTTTTGTAAAGCAGAGCTCCTCGGGTGACGGGCGGGTGTTCCGCAGCGGGGTGTGGTCGGCAGCCATTGCCGCGGCTGTGATCGTGCTGGCCGTGCTGGTTAATCTTATCGTCCGGGCCATTCCTTCCAGATATACCGAGTTCGATCTCTCCGAGGCTGGGCTCTACACCCTGAGCGAGAGCTCCAGACAGGTGGCCGACGACCTGACGCAGGATGTGACCATTTACTATCTGGCCCAGACCGGCAATGAGGACCAGATCATCTCCAAGCTGCTGGACAAATACGCCGCCCAGAGCAGCCATATCACTTGGGAGCTGAAAGATCCGGCAGTCTACCCGACCTTTGCGGCCCAGTACGGCGCACAGGATCTGACCTCCGGCGGGCTGATCCTGGTCTGCGGGGAACAGAGCAAGGTGCTGGATGCCGCAGAGCTTTACGACTACGATTACAGCGATTATGCCGCCACCGGCGCGGCCAACGTGACCTTTAACGGTGAAAGCAGGATCACCTCTGCCATCTACCAGCTGACCAGCGGAGAGAGCCGCCATGTGTACTACACCACCAACCACGGCGAGCAGGCGCTGACTTCCACCCTGACCGATGCGCTGGAAAGCCAGAACCTGACCGTCTCGGCACTTGACCTGCTCTCCCAGACCATCCCCGAGGACTGTGACCTGCTTGTCATCAACGATCCGGCGCAGGACTTTTCCGGCGCAGGCAGTCTGGTGGATGAGCTGGGCCAGCTGCGCAGCTATCTGAGCAACGGAGGCCGCGTGCTGCTGCTGACGGATTCCTATTATAGTACCCCCAATCTGGATGCTGTGATGGCCGAGTTCGGCCTGACCCGCACCGAGGGCCTTGTGGTGGAGGGTGACACCAACCACTACCTCAATGGCTACCCGGCCCTTTACCTGCTGCCGGATTATGCCAGTACAGAGGAATCCACCGCGCTGGACGGTGTGAACACCAGCCGCAGAGTTCTGCTGCAGATGGCACAGGGCATCACCCTGACCGAGACAGAGCATGTGGTCTCGGAGGCCCTGCTGGTCAGCTCGGACAGTGCTTACAGCAAACCGGAAGGCTACGAGATGACCACCACCGAGAAGGCGGACGGCGACACTGCCGGCCCCTTTACGCTGGCAGCATACGCCCGCAATGAGGACACGGGTGCCCAGGTCATCTGGGTCAACTGCGGCAATATGGACAATGAGGGCATCTATCAGGTCATCCCGGGCAATGTGACCTTCCTGCAGGGGTGTGCGGCTTCGCTGGCCGGGCAGGAGAACGCTGTCCTCATCGACAGCAAGGCGCTGGAAGCAGCTCCGTTGGAAGTGCCAGGCATTGCCGCCTCTACGCTGGGCCTGCTCTTTGTCATCGTTCTGCCTGCGGCTCTGCTGGCTGTGGGTGCCGTGGTAGTCGTGCTGCGGCGCAGAAAGTGAGGACCTGTCCATGAAAGCAAAACGGCGGACCCTCGGGGTGCTGCTTTTCCTCATCCTGCTGGCAGGCGGCGTGTTTGCCCTGCTGACGCTGCGGAATGCCCGGGAAGAACAGGCTGCCAGTGCGGCCGCAGATGGAACCATTCCGCTGGCGGCAGTTTCGGGCAGTGGCCTGACGCAGATCGTGCTCCATTATCAGGGCGAGACGAACACCCTGCGCTATACCGCCGATGGCTGGACGCTGGCTGAAGATCCCGCTTACCATCTGGACACCTCTGCCTGCAACACGATGCTCACCGCGCTTTCCTCTTTGAATGCAAAGCGGGAGCTGAGCCCGCAGGCAGGGGAGGACTACGGCTTTGCGGAGCCTGCGTTGACCATAGAGGTAACGGCAGCAGGTGAGACCGATACCTATACCTTCGGGGCCAGCAATACCATGACCGGAGATCTCTATGTCCGCAAGAATAACAGCGATACCATATATACGGTATCTGGCACCAAAGCCGCCTGCTTTGAGCTGACCAGGGCGGAGCTGTTCGGTGCCTTCAACCCGGCGGGGCTGACGGCCTCGGAGATCGAAGTTGTCTCTTATACACTGGCCGACGGCGAGACCGTGACCCTGAAGGCAAACTCGGAGCCTGCAGCAGAGAGCGGCAGCGCCGCCTACCAGACCGTCTGGCGGCTGGCGGGGGATACCGCCGCCGACCTCGACGAGACAAGGGTGGATGCCATCCTCTCGGCTCTCTGCACCTATGTCTCGGCACAGGCAACAGATGCCGACCCGGCGGCGTATGGTTTTGAGGCCCCGCTGGTCACAGCAGAGGTCACCACAGCCGATGGCACAATAAATCTGACCTATGCCATGGGGACAGACGGCTGTTACCTGATGGTGGAAGGCGACAGCTCCGTTTATACGGTGGATGCCAGTGTGGTGAGTGCGCTTTTGTACCCCGCGGATCAGCTGAAAGCAGAATAAAACGTTCCTCTCCCGCGCTGTGCGAATTCTTGGTACAGCGCGGGATTTTTTTGCGCCGGATGTAAAGTTTCGGCAAACCTCGACAGAGTGATTGACATTTCAGTTCGGATTGTTTATGATAGGCGATGACAGGGCAGAATAACTGCACAATATTACGGATGTCATGGATGTTGTGCGGGGCAGGGTCGCCCTGGTACGAAGGATGGGGTGGATGCCCTGTCTTTTTTCGTATCTGAGTTTAAGGAGGAAAAGTAAAAAATGGACAACTCGGTGATCGTTTCACTGCGCGATATCGTGGTGGAATTTGACGGTCAGCGCATTCTGGATGGGCTGAACCTGGACATCCATGACAAAGAATTCGTAACGCTGCTGGGTCCTTCCGGCTGCGGCAAGACCACCACCCTGCGCCTGATCGCAGGCTTCCTGGAACCCAACGCGGGTCAGGTGCTGCTGAAGGGCCAGGATATTACCGGTGTGCCCCCCTATAAGCGTCCGGTGAATACCGTGTTCCAGAAGTACGCGCTGTTCCCGCACCTGAACGTGTTTGAGAATGTGGCCTTTGGCCTGCGCCTGAAGAAGATGGACGAAGAGACCATCCGCCGCAAGGTGCGCGATATGCTGGAGGTGGTCGGCCTGAAGGGCTTTGAGCGCCGCAGCATCGGCCAGATGTCCGGCGGCCAGCAGCAGCGTGTTGCCATTGCCCGCAGTCTGGTCAACGAGCCTGAGATCCTGCTGCTGGACGAGCCTCTGGGTGCACTGGACCTCAAGCTCCGCAAGGAGATGCAGCTGGAGCTCAAGCGCCTGCAGCGTGAGATGAACATCACCTTTATTTATGTTACCCACGATCAGGAAGAGGCCCTGACCATGTCCGATACCGTCGTTGTGATGAACGGCGGCAAGGTGCAGCAGATCGGTACCCCCGAGGATATCTACAACGAGCCTAAAAATGCCTTTGTGGCGGACTTTATCGGCGATTCCAACATTGTGGACGGCGTGATGCACCGCGACTTCCTGGTCTCCTTCTCGGGTGTGCAGTTCCCCTGCGTGGACCGCGGCTTTGCCCGGGAACAGAGCGTACAGGTGGTGGTCCGCCCCGAGGACATTGAAGTGGTCAGCCCAGTGGAGGGTCAGCTGGTGGGCGTGGTCAATGATGTCATCTTCAAGGGCGTTCACTTTGAGATGCACGTTGAGTGCGAGGGCCGTGAGTGGCTGATCCACTCCACCCGCGCCTGCACCCCCGGTGAAACCATTGGTATGCGCATCGGCCCCAACGAGATCCATATCATGGCACGTTCGGAGGGCTGAATGGGAAATGATGAAAATTTACGATAAGAAGCTGGCCTATCCTTATTTTATCTGGATGGTGCTGTTCACGGTGGTTCCGCTGATCATCGTGGTTTATTATGCCCTGACCGATGGCAGCGGCAATTTCACCATTGCCAACCTGACCAGCGTCAGCGGCTACGGCTCCGTGTTTGCCCGCAGCCTGCTGCTGGCCCTTGTGGCTACCGTGATCTGCCTGATCATTGCATTTCCGGTGGGCTATTTTCTGTCCCGCCTGCGGGTGAACAAGCAGCATATCATGCTGATGCTGGTCATGCTGCCCATGTGGATGAACTTCCTGCTCCGCACCTATGCCTGGATGGGCCTGCTGAGCATCAACGGCCCTGTGAACGCGGTGCTGGGCTTTTTGGGCCTGGGCCCCTATACCATGCTGAATACCTCCGGCGCGGTGGTGCTGGGCATGGTGTATAACTATGTGCCCTACATGATCCTGCCCCTCTACACCAGTATGACCAAGATCGATCAGAGCCTGGTGGAAGCGGCACAGGATCTGGGAGCCTCCACCACCCAGACCCTTTTCCGGGTGCTCATCCCCATGAGCGTGCCCGGAATCAGCACCGGCATCACCATGGTGTTCGTTCCGGCGGTGTCTACCTTTGTCATCAGCCGTATGCTGGGCGGCGGCTCCAACCTGATGATCGGCGACCTGATCGAGATGCAGTTCCTGGGCAACAGCTACAACCTGAACGTCGGTTCGGCCATGAGCCTTGTGCTGATGATCATCGTCCTGCTCTGCATGAGCTTCACATCCAGCTTTGATGAAGATGAAATGGAGGGCGTATCCTGATGAAAACGAAACATCTGCGCCTGATGCAGCGGGCCTACGTCATCCTCTTCTTCTGCTTCATGTACCTGCCCATTGCCTATATGATCGTGTTCAGCTTCAACCAAAGCAAGGGCTACGCACTGTTCACAGGCTTTACCTTCAAGTGGTACACCAGCCTGCTCCATAACTCTGCCATCCTGAGCGCTTTGCGCGTCTCGCTGGAGGTGGCCCTCATCTCTGCGGTCATTGCCACGGTGCTGGGCACGGCAGCCTCGCTGGGCATTGCGTCCATGAGCCGCAAGAGCCGCCTGGTGGTCACCAATATCACCTATATTCCGGTGGTCAACCCGGAGATCATCACCGGCATCTCCCTGATGCTGCTGTTTGTGGCTTACCAGCGCTTTGCCGAGGGAGTCTCCTGGCTGCCCGACACCATCATGGGAATGCCCACGCTGCTGATCGCGCATATCGCCTTCAATGTGCCCTATGTCATCTTCAACGTGACCCCCAAGCTCAAGCAGCTGGACATCAAGCTGTATGAGGCAGCTCTGGATCTGGGCTGCGACCCCAGGCAGGCGTTCTTCAAAGTCATCCTGCCTGAGATCAGCCCGGCCATCCTGTCGGCCTTCCTCATCTGCCTGACCTACTCTATCGATGATTTTATGATCTCCTATTTCAACTGCGGCACGGTGGAGACCCTGCCCATTGCCATCTATTCCATGACCCGGAAAAAGGTCAGCCCGGAGATCTACGCCCTGTCCACCATCATGTTTGTGGTGATCCTGACCATCATCCTCATCTCCAATGCCATGGAGAGCCGGGAGTACCGCCGGGATCAGAAGGCGCTGAGAGGGGAGGACGTAAAATGAAACGTTTTGCTGTTCTGCTGCTGACGCTGGCTATGGCGTTCTGCTGTGCTGCGCCCGCCTTTGCCGCCGGAACCATTGAGGTGACCGAGGACGTTTCGGTCTCGGACGATTACGACTGGACCCGCTTTCAGGGCCAGAATCTCACCCTGAACGTTTACAACTGGGGAGAGTACATCTCCAACGGCTCCGATGACAGCGTGGATGTGGTGGCCGCCTTCGAGAAGCTTACCGGCATCAAGGTCAACTACACCACCTTTGATTCCAACGAGTCCATGTACGCCAAACTGAAATCCGGTGCGGCCAACTACGATGTGGTCATCCCTTCGGATTACATGGTGGCAAAGATGATCGCCGAGGGAATGCTTGCACCGCTGGATTACAGCAACATTCCCAACTCCCAGAACATCGATACGGTCTACCGTGATCCGGATTATGACCCCACCAACGCCTATACCGTGCCCTATATGCTCTGTACCACCGGTATCATCTACAATACCACCATGGTGGAGAATGCCCCCACCAAATGGGCTGACCTGTGGGATGAGCAGTACGCGGGCAATATCCTGATGTTCAACAACAGCCGTGATGCTTACGCTATTGCGGCGTTCAAGAACGGTACCAGCATCAACCCCGAGACCCCGGAAGAGGTGGACGAGGTGGTGGAGACCCTGAAAGCGCAAAAACCGCTGGTGCAGGCCTACGTTATGGATGAGATCTTTGATAAGATGATCGGCGGCGAGGCGGCCATCGGCGTGTATTACTCCGGCGATGCCATTACCATGATCGATGATAACCCGGATCTGGCCTGGGTGTTCCCGGAGGAGGGCAGTGTGCTGTCGGTGGACTGCATGGCGGTGCCTGCCACCAGTGAGCACAAGGAAGCTGCGGAGATGTTCATCAACTTCATGTGCGAGCCGGACATCGGAAAAGCCAATGCGGAGTATATCGGCTATACCACCCCCATGCAGAAGGTGTGGGATATCCTGGACGAGGATCTGAAGTACAGCGAGATCGCATACCCCTCTGAGGAAGTGGAAGCCAAGGAAAAGGTGTTCACCGCCCTGAGCGATGAGGTCAACAACGAGCTCGACGTAAAGTGGAGCGAGATGAAGAGCTACAATGAGGGCGGCAGCGGCGTTGTGTTCCTGCTGCTGCTGCTTGCCATGGTAGCGCTGGCCTGCTTCAACATCTGGCGCAAGCTGCGCAAAAAGACCCGGAATCAGTATTGAGAAGAAAGGGCCCTCTCCGTCAAAGCCTCTGGCAATGCAAAGCAATGACGGAGAGGGTCCTCTTTTGGAAAGGAAACGTATGAATCAATATACCTATCATACAACTGTCCTGAACGCAGACGGCGATTTCCGCCGGATGATCAAGCCCAGCGCCCTGTTTCGCTATGTGGAGCAGGCTGCGGCAGACCATGCCCGCGCCTACGGCATGGATGATGCTTTTTTCAAAGCGCACCACACGGCGTTTCTGGTGGGCAAGCAGGCGGCGCAGATCACCCGGATGCCCCTGCGTGCCGAAAAGCTGACCTTTCTTACCGCCTGTGAGCCGTGCAAGAAAGGTTCGATGAAGCGGCTGACCCGCATTCTGGACGAAGCAGGGAAGGAGTGTGCTCTGATCGACAGCCGGTGGATCATGGTGGATACCGATCGCGAGTGCATCCTACGCCAGCCCTCCTGGCATACGCCCGGTTACTGGAACGAGGATCTGGACGGGGAGCTGCCCCAGCTGGTGCACAAAGCAAAGGAACTGACCTGTGCAGGCAGCCGGACAGCCAGTTACTCCTTGTGCGACCTGAACGGCCATGTGAACAACGCCTGCTATCTGGACATTGCCTGCGATGCCCTGCCGCTGGAGGTAGTCAAGGCCGGGCCGTTGAAATTCGTCTCTGTCAAGTACCACCGGGAGATCCCGCTGGGCAGTCAGGTCGAGGTGTTTTATGCGCCCTCGGCCGATGGCTGGTATGTGGTGGGCCGCCGCGAAGAGCACGCCGCGTTTGAATGCTACCTGGAATTTACAAAATAAATCCAGGAAAATTACAAAAATGTTACAAAATCCGCAAAAAAGGTCTTGCAAAACGGGAACAAAAGAGTTACAATATGGTTACAGAAAGCGATGAGCGCTTTTTGAGACTGAAATCTTTTTCTTCTTGTTGAATAAGAGATATCGGGTGCAGGGCCTTCTCCTCCTCCGGCTGTTCTCCTTCACAGCTGTCGGCCACTGTACCGCACAGGCGGTATCTCGCTTCGTGTGCAAAAAAGTCCGTCCGGTTTTCCGGTACGGACTTTTTTGCATTCCACTTTGTACCAGAAAACCGGCCTGTCAGGCGGAAAAGTATGACCTTGCACGTTTTTGGTGGTCAATTTTACTGTTTTTCCGCAAAGGACAGTTCTAAAGTTTGTTGCCGCTGGGGTTTGTATTCTGACGGGGTTTGTGGTAAAGTATAGTCAATCAATTTATAAGCAGCAAACATGAATTATTTTGATGCTGGTCCGTTGTTGATGCGTTAAGAAAAAAGGAGTTTAGAGTATGGCTTATTTCTATGAAGAACCTTCCCGCACCTTTGGCGAGTACCTGCTGGTTCCGGGTTATTCCTCTGCAGAGAATGTCCCCACGGCAGTCAGCCTGAAGACCCCGCTGGTCAAGTACCGCAAGGGGGAAGAGGCCTGCCCGCTGGAAATGAACATCCCCATGATCAGTGCCATCATGCAGTCGGTCTCCGGCGATAAGCTGGCCATTGCACTGGCACGGGAGGGCGGCGTGTCCTTCATCTACGGCTCCCAGAGCATTGAGAACGAGGCTGCCATGGTGCGCCGCGTCAAGAGCTATAAGGCCGGTTATGTGGTCTCCGATTCCAACCTGGCTCCTACCGCCACCCTGCACGATGTGCTGGAGCTCAAGGCCCGCACCGGCCACTCCACCATTGCTGTCACTGCCGATGGCACTCCTCACGGCAAGCTGATGGGCATTGTGGCCTCCCGTGATTACCGTGTCAACCACACCCCCGATGATGCTTCCGTTACCACCTTTATGACTCCCATCGAGAAGCTGGTCACCGCACCGGAGAACACCTCCCTGCACGACTGCAACAACATCATCTGGGACAACAAGATCAACACGCTGCCGTTGGTGGATGCTGAGGGCAACCTGAAATACTTCGTGTTCCGCAAGGACTACGATTCCCACAAGAAGAATGTCAACGAGCTGCTGGATGCCAACAAGAGCTATGTGGTCGGTGCCGGCATCAACACCCGCGACTATGCCCAGCGCGTGCCCGCACTGGTCGAGGCTGGCGTGGATGTGCTCTGCATCGACTCCTCCGAGGGCTACTCCGAGTGGCAGAGCCGTACCATCGCCTGGATTCGTGAGCACTACGGCGACACCGTGAAGGTGGGCGCAGGCAACGTTGTGGATGCCGAGGGCTTCCGTTTTCTGGCAAAGGCCGGTGCAGACTTTGTTAAGATCGGCATTGGCGGCGGTTCCATCTGCATTACCCGTGAGACCAAGGGCATCGGCCGTGGTCAGGCCACCGCAGTCATTGAGGTCGCAAAGGCCCGTGACGAGTACTACAAGGAGACCGGCATCTACGTGCCCATCTGCTCCGATGGCGGCATCGTCCACGATTATCATATCACTCTGGCTCTGGCCATGGGCGCTGATTTTGTCATGCTGGGCCGCTACTTCGCCCGCTTTGACGAGAGCCCCACGAACAAGGTGCGCATCAATGGCCAGTATATGAAGGAGTACTGGGGCGAAGGTTCCAACCGTGCCCGCAACTGGCAGCGCTACGATCTGGGCGGCTCCACCAAGCTGA
>ERZ791819.871-NODE-871-length-11057-cov-2.540811_pt1 | contig 11057 bp, 10 predicted proteins | sample MGYA00510301_ERZ791819 | MGnify/ENA primary metagenome ERZ791819 (study PRJEB30046, sample SAMN00791999) | human gut metagenome | study: EMG produced TPA metagenomics assembly of the A metagenome-wide association study of gut microbiota in type 2...
GATTTGTTTTGAAAAATTATCGAGAGTATATATAAACAGAATGGAGGGATACTATGTATCAAAATGTAATTTTTGATCTGGATGGAACTTTGTTAAACACATTAGAAGATTTAAAGGATAGTACAAATTATGCACTGGCTCAGCATGGTTATCCAACCCGTACTCTGGAAGAAGTGCGTTGCTTTGTAGGCAATGGAATACGTAAATTGATCGATCGGGCAGTGCCGGAGGGAACAAGTGTTGAGAAAACGGATAAAGTCTTTGCAACATTCCGTGAGTATTATGCAACACATTCGCGTGTAAAAACTTCTATGTATGAAGGAATGGAACAAGTGATGGATGCATTAAAAGAGCAGAATATCTCTATGGCGATCGTATCAAATAAAGCAGATGATGCCGTAAAAGATCTGGCAAAATATTATTTTGCAAAATATATTGATGTAGCAATAGGAGAGAGAGAGGGGATTAGCAGAAAACCCGCACCGGATTCTGTATATGAAGCAATGCGCTTGCTTGGAGCAACAAAGGAGAATACCGTGTATGTCGGAGACTCGGATGTGGATCGTGCGACGGCAAAAAATGCCGGAATTCCATGTATCTCCGTTACCTGGGGGTTTCGAAGTGAGGAGCTTCTTGTAAGTTTGGAACCCGAATATCTGATACATAAACCGGAAGAAATCCTTTCTGTTGTAACCGGAAAATGATCGTATTTTTATTTGAAAAAGAGGTTGACGAACGTTTGTTCATGTGATAGTATAGCAGACAAACAAATGTTCGTCAACCTCTTTTTGCGTGCAGAAAGGAGACATGATATGGTTTTACAGGAAAAAGCCGGAATAAAAGAGAAGCTGGCAATCTTGGCAGATGCAGCAAAATATGATGTAGCATGTACATCCAGCGGTGTTTCCCGAAAAGGAAAAAAAGGAATGCTTGGAAGCTGTGAGGCAGCAGGAGTCTGTCATTCCTTTTCTGCGGATGGAAGATGTATTTCTCTTTTAAAGATATTGTATACAAATGAGTGTATTTATAATTGTAAATATTGTATCAACCGATGCACCAATGATGTGCCGCGTGCAACTTTCACACCGGAAGAAGTCTGTTCCTTAACGATGGAATTTTATCGCAGAAATTATATAGAAGGACTATTTTTAAGCTCCGGAATCGTTGAATCACCGGATTATACAATGGAGCGGATCTGTAAGACATTACATGATCTTCGGACAATCCATCGTTTTAACGGATATATTCATTGTAAAGCAATCCCCGGAGCATCACCTGAACTAATTGAAGAAGCAGGATGGTATGCTGATCGTATGAGCGTTAATCTGGAACTGCCGACTGCAAAAGGATTGCAAGAGTTAGCACCGAACAAGTCAAGAAGCACTATTTTAACACCGATGCGTCAGATTCAAAATGGTGTGGAAGAAAGCCGACTGGCTTTAGGGATGAAAGGAGGCAATCAAAGCGCATACTGGTATACGCAAAAAAGAATAGGAAGAGCTTTACCGGGAAGTCAGAATGGGCAGATAGGAAGCAGATTGCTTCATGGAACGAGCGGACAGGAAAAAGAAGTGACCAAGGAAGCAGACATTATACAGCCATCAAAGGCAACAGCTCTTACAAAATGGGAAAACAGGGATATCAGCAGAGGTTTTGTTCCGAGTGGACAAAGTACGCAGATGATCATAGGCGCTTCCGGTGAGAGTGATTATGAGATTATGGCAGTGACGGAAGCATTATACCGGAAGTTTGATCTCAAAAGAGTATTTTACTCTGCTTTTGTCAATGTCAATCAGGATGTTACACTTCCGGCATGGAATACACAGCCTCCGCTCAGACGGGAACACAGGCTATATCAGGCTGACTTTCTTCTTCGCTATTATGGGTTTCAGGCAAATGAATTATTATCAGAAAAGCGCCCGTTTTTTAATACATATTTAGATCCGAAATGTGACTGGGCATTAGGACATCTCGAAGAGTTTCCGGTAGAAATCAACAGTGCATCTTTTGATACGCTGTTGCGTGTTCCGGGAATTGGGGTGAAATCAGCAAGAAGAATTATTAAAGCAAGAAAGACCGGTAATCTGGATTTTGAAGCTTTAAAAGCGATTGGTGTTGTTATGAAACGTGCCGTCTATTTTATCACTTGTCAGGGGAAAATGATGTATTCTTTTTTGAAAATAGATGAAGACTATATTACACGCAATCTCATAGATAAAGAACCGGATGTCATGAAGGGATATGGTGAAAAAGTCACATACCGTCAGCTTTCATTTTTTTCTGATTCCGAAATGTCCGGTTGAGATATTCTTGGATTTTGAAATGCCGGGGTGAAATATTTTTAAAACTTGATATCCTGGTAAGCGTTATGGAAAGGAGGGGCTTATGGATAAGATGATCAGAGTATACCAATGTGAAGACACCGTAGATGGGATCTTAAGTGCGATATATGATGCCGGTATATCCGGTTATGGACATGAATATATTCGGATAGAACCACAAAGTCCGGGATATACTACGAATAGAACTCTTTTTTCGGAATACATCACTGTGCAGACAGATTCCGGTAAAAAAGACAGTGTGATTAAGGCTGTTCGGTCTAAGATATCATGGAAAGCATATGCTTTTATGATGAATGCATTAGCATCCGATTTTTCAGACAGAGGAGATGTTGTATACCGGTTTGTTGCATATGGTTTTACAATGGGAAAGCAGGTATGTGAAGCATTACAGCTTCCCTGTGTAAAGCGGATCTTTGCAATCAATCGTGCAGTACAAAACGAAGCACATTATTTTAATGAATTTTTGCGTTTTCAGGAAGTAGCCCAAGAACCTTCCTTGTTGCTTGGTGTGATCGAACCGCGCCACCATGTAATACCGAATTTGATGCAGCATTTTGGGGAACGTTTTATCAGTGAATGGTTTATCATCTATGACAAGACACATCAGGAGGCAGCTTTTCATCAGGCAGACGGATCGTGGGAGTTACGGCTTTTAACCGGACAGGAGGCAAAAAAGTTAGAAGAATTAACAGAAAAGCAGGAAGAATACGCAGATTTGTGGAAAACATTCTTTGATCATATCGCCATTGTGGAAAGAAAAAATCAGAAGCTGCAAACAAATATGCTGCCATTGCATTATCGTAAGTATATGACGGAGTTTCATTAAAGGCGTTTATAGGTATTACCGGTTAGAGGGGAAAATCTATTGACAAATAGCGGCAGGAAGCATAAAATAATGTAGATATTAGTAAAAAGCAATGAAAAGAAGAGTACATGATAAAAACTTTTACAGAGAACCCGGAGGCTGAGAAAGGGAATTGGATTTTATGATGGAAGATGGTCTTGGAGCCTCGTACCGACACAAGAATTGTTTATCAGGCAATGTTCTGATCGTAATAGTGATCAGAAGATAGTATATTATACGACAGATTATATTCTTGTTAGGCTGCGACGGGAGCACCCGTTATAGTGCCATACTGTAGATCAGATCTATTGCAGTAGCAGAGCATTTTGTCGCGAGACAAATTGAAATTAAAGTGGTAACACGGGATATACTCGTCTTTAAGAACGTCAGGTTCTTAGAGGCGTTTTTTATTGTTGAGAAAGTTCAGCGATTAAAAGCATCTGCAGTTGTGGCTGGTATGATCAGTAGTTTTTTATTGCTTAGAAAATTCAGCGATGAAAAGGTCTAAATTTTTCTGACAGATGGCTTACTGTTATGAAAATGGATTTTTGATATCTGAATTCTTAGAAAAATTGATCATAAGAAACAGAGCAGGAAAGGAAGGAAACTATGGCAGATAAGAAGAAATTTTATTTAACCACAGCGATTGCGTATACTTCAGGTAAACCGCATATTGGAAATACTTATGAGGTTGTTCTTGCAGACAGTATTGTTCGTTTCAAACGTCAGCAGGGATATGATGTACGTTTTCAGACAGGTACAGATGAACATGGTCAGAAGATCGAGTTGAAGGCACAGGAGGCAGGCGTTACTCCAAAACAGTTTGTTGATGATGTGTCCGGTCAGATCAAGACTATCTGGGATCTGATGAATACTTCATATGACAAATTTATTCGTACAACAGATACGGATCATGAGAAACAGGTTCAGAAGATTTTTAAGAAGTTATATGATCAGGGCGATATTTACAAGGGATATTATGAAGGAATGTATTGTACACCTTGTGAATCATTCTTTACGGAATCGCAGTTAGTAGATGGCAAGTGTCCTGATTGTGGACGTGAATGTCAGCCGGCAAAAGAAGAAGCATATTTCCTTCGTTTAAGTAAATATGCAGATCGTCTGATCGAGCATATCAATACACATCCAGAGTTTATCCAGCCGGAATCACGTAAGAAAGAAATGATGAATAACTTTATCCTTCCGGGCTTACAGGATCTTTGTGTTTCACGTACTTCTTTCAAATGGGGTATTCCGGTAGATTTTGATCCGGATCATGTAGTTTATGTATGGATTGATGCGTTAAGCAACTACATTACCGGTCTTGGTTTTGATCTGGATGGAAATCATACAACAGATGAAAATGGAAGAAATCTTTATGAAGAATACTGGCCGGCAGATCTTCATCTGATCGGAAAAGATATTCTTCGTTTCCATACGATTTATTGGCCGATCATGCTGATGGCATTGGATCTTCCTTTACCAAAGCAGGTATTTGGTCATCCATGGCTGTTACAAAGTGATGGAAAAATGAGCAAATCAAAAGGTAATGTTATTTATGCGGATGATTTGGTTAATGTGTTTGGCGTAGATGCAGTCCGTTATTTCATGCTTCATGAGATGCCATTTGAAAGTGATGGCGTAGTAGGTTGGGAATTGATGGTTGAGCGTATGAACTCAGATCTTGCGAATGTCCTTGGTAACCTTGTAAACAGAACGATCTCCATGACAAATAAATATCTGGATGGCGTTGTAGAAGACAAGGATGTTGTAGAAGATGTGGATGCAAGCCTGAAAGAGAAAGTTCTTAGTACATCGAAAGCAGTTGAAGATAAGATGGATCATTTGCGTGTAGCAGATGCGATTACGGAAATTTTTACATTGTTCAAACGTTGTAACAAATATATTGATGAAACAGAGCCTTGGGTTCTTGGTAAAGATGAATCGAAAAAAGACAGACTTTCTACAGTTCTTTATAACCTTGTGGAAAGCATTACGATTGGTGCAAGTCTGTTAGAAGCATTTATGCCTGAGACAACAGAGAAGATTTTAGCACAGCTTAATACAACGAAGCGTCCATTGGATGAAATGGATACATTTGGAAAATATATTTCGGGAACAAAAGTAACCGATAAGCCGGAAATCCTTTTTATGCGTCTGGATCCGAAAGAAGTTCTTGCACAGGCAGAAGAGATCAAGAAGAAACAAATGGCAGAAGCAAAAGCAGAGTCAGGAGTAAATACGGATGAACAGGACGAGGAAAGCATTGATATAGAAGCAAAACCGGAGATTGAATTTGATGACTTTATGAAAATGCAATTTCAGGTCGGTGAGATCATTGCTTGTAAAGAAGTGAAGAAATCAAAGAAACTTCTCTGCTCGCAGGTTAAGATCGGAAGTGAAGTAAAACAGATCGTTTCCGGTATAAAAAAATACTATTCAGCAGAAGAGATGGTTGGCAAAAAAGTTATGGTTCTTGTGAACCTGAAACCTGCTAAACTTGCAGGTGTTCTTTCGGAAGGAATGCTTCTTTGTGCCGAAGATGCAGAAGGTAATCTTGCCCTTATGACACCGGAAAAAGCAATGCCGGCAGGAGCAGAGATCTGCTAATAGAATGCAAAACCCTGAAAATTGGGGATTGGAAAATGTAAAGCATGTAGTAGATAAAGAGCATAGAAGATTTAAGAAAGAGAGGATAGTGCCGGGGCACTATCCTCTTTAATCTATATAAAATGCAATCTGTAAAGGTGATTACAGAGGCATGTCAGCAATGCTTCTTATCAATCTGTGCATTAAATGCATAGAAGTTTCTGGAATCCAGATCATCCTGAATACGACGTAAGCTTTCACCGAAACGCTGATAATGAACAATTTCACGTTCTCGTAAGAAACGGATAGGATCGCAGATTTCAGGATCCTTGATCATGCGTAAGATATTATCATAGGTGCTTCGGGCTTTTTGCTCAGCGGCCATATCTTCATGCAGATCGGTGATTGTGTCACCTTTGCATTGAAACTCACAGGCATTGAATGGAATACCGCCTGCCGCTTGAGGCCAGATTGCAAGGGTATGATCAACATAGTATTTATCAAAGCCCGATGACTTAATTTCTTCCGGTGTCAGGTTTCTGGTGAGCTGGCGGATGATTGTTGCAACAATTTCGAGATGAGCCAGTTCATACGCTCATTGATGTTGTAGGTATAAGGGATTTTTAAAATTACAGATGCAAAGTGACTTCCAGATGGATCACAGGCTTGGCTTTGGAGCTGTCTCCTTTAGCTTTACAGGCACCTTTATGGTCTGCTTTCTGTCTGGTGTAAGTGATCCGTTCGATGCATTCTTTTAGGAATGCATTCTTCTTTTCTGCCGGTATTGCCGGATCTGTTAATGCAGTCAGTGCATTCCGGAATGTCACAAGATGATCGCAGAAATATTTCTTATCTTTCTTTGCTTTCTCAAGGTTTTGTATGGAACGTTCTAAGTGTGCTTTCTCCGTCGTTATTTTGCGAAGCAGGCTGTCAAAGACATCCTTTGGCATTGCGTCCTCGGTATACTTTTCCCAAAGTGAGACTTCTTTCTTCTTTACAGCATTTTGCTTGGCTTTCAGCCCATCCAGAGTAGAGGTCTGTATCCGGTGGCTCTTTTCATTGAATTGGTCAAGCTCCACTTCAAAGTTGGCAATCGTATCTTTCAAGATTGCGATCACACGATGTTCTATTTCCTGATAGGTACATGATACCGAATGACAATGTACCTGATCGTCACAAAGCAGACGTGGTTCGCAGCGATCCTGCCCATCGGGAGTTTTATAAGTCCGGTACGTCATTGCTCTGCCACATTTGCAATAGAGCAAGCCGGCAAAAGGATTGCGGATCTTAACATTTTCTCTTGCACGGATATTTCTGCCCATGCGGTCTAATGCTGCGTAATAGGTCTTTTCATCAATGATTCCCTGATGTTTTCCTTCATATATATCCGAATCTTTGGCTTTTGGACGGCTGATATGTACCACTCCGTTTTCAATGACTTTCTTGCCTTTTCGCCAGTTCCAGCGAACTTTACCAATATATACCGGGTTTGAAAGCATATCTTTGATCGCAGAAGGCGACCAATGCGCAATTTTGCGTGGCTTGAATCCGAGTTCATCCAGCGCAGTTGCGATCTTGCGAAAACCATACGCTTCATTTACAAAAAGATCATATGCTTTTCGCAGTGCAGCAGCTTCTTCGGGGATCTCTTGCAAGGTAAAACACTTCTTGCCGTTCTCATCCGTTATCTGAATCTTTTTATAGCCATAGGGAGCAGTGCTTCCGATATAGTTGCCACGTTTGACGGATGCAAGCCGTCCTCTTGCCTGGATTTCTTTGTAATATTCCAAATAATCAGATCCACGCTGCAGCTCCATCTCAAAGAATTTACGGTCATATTTGTCCTGCAGGTCATATGTTTTTGTCGGTGTCATGATCTTAGTGTTTGTGTAACGGAAAGCATTGACGATACGGCCGCAGTCCTCCAGATCACCACGGCCAAGACGCTGCGGCTCGATCACTATGACTGCGGTGATCTCTTCGAGTTCAATAAGCTGTAGGATTTTCTTGATCTCGACACGATCTCGGATCGTTTCACCGGATACGACTTCACGATAAATATTTTCTTCGGGGATGGTATAACCCAACTCCTGCATTGCATATTCCTGAAGCTGGTATTCGTGCTTCTCTAACACTTCTTCAACGGATTCATTCGGGTTATCTGCCTGCGACTTTCTAAGGTAGATCAGTTCCATGATAATGCTCCTCCTTCTTACAGCGTGAGATGGTGAGAGCCGGAAAATGAGGCATATGCTATAAGGAAGATTTTTCTATAATCTAATGTATTATCATGTATGAGGATATTATTACATAATCGAACATATGTTTCAAGAGGTTTGGAGAAATTTTTGAAAAAATGAGAAAAAAGGGGTTGACTTAGCTGGTAGGGTTATGGGTATTATAGTTTTGGATTTAAAATAAAATGAATGGAAAGGAAATAGAATGGAGATATTTAATATTTATTGTGACGAAAGTTGTCATTTACCTCATGACAATTCAGACATTATGGTAATTGGCGGGATTTCATGTCCGAAAGAAAAAGCAACGTTGATAAATAGAACAATAATGTCAATTAAAGAAAAAAACCGAATTTATAAATATGCTGAAATCAAGTGGACTAAGGTATCTAATTCAAAATATAATTTTTACAAAGATTTAGTTGATCTTTTTTTTGATAATTCATATTTAAACTTCCGGGCGGTAGTAGCATTGAATAAATCGAGACTAAATTATAAAAAATTTCATTTATCACATGATGATTGGTATCACAGAATATATTTTTTAATGTTACGTGAAATGATGGACATTGGAAAAAGGTATAATGTATATATAGATATAAAAGATACAAAAGGTCCAAAGAAAATAGAAACATTAAAAGATGTTTTAAACAATGTTGTCGGGTATTTTTATGATGAGACAGTACAGAATATTCAATTAGTTCGCTCTGATCAAATTCAATTAATGCAGTTAGCGGATTTAATGATAGGTGCTGTATCGTACAAAAATCGTGGACTGGTTGGTAATGAAGCAAAAGTTAAATTAATAAATTACATAGAGGAAAAAATTGCAAGATCATTGGTTAAAACAAGTCCTAAAACAGAAACAAAAGTTAATATTTTTAGGTGGATGCCACAGGAGAGATAAAATGGGTTGTAAAAAGATACCAGATTTAATAAATTATGATGATTATGAGGGAGATTATAAAAAATATGAGAGTGATCTTTATTCAGCATTTGATACTTCTTTTGGAAAGAAAGAATATTATTTTAGAGGTAAAAAAATAAAACATAAAAAAAATCCTGAGTTTCAGGGTAAATCGTGTACATTTTGGCATATTATTTCTGAAAATGTGTATCATTGCGAAGAGAATCGCATTCCTGATTTTAATAGGTGTGCGAGAATCAAATGGCCGGCATTTATATTGGAATATTGTTGTGAAAACTGCAAGAATCTATTAATATGGAAAAACAAACGGAAAAATAAAACTAGAGTTTTAATTTTTTGCGAGAGGATTCATTATATTGTGATTCTAGAGGAAAGAGCAGAATACTATGTTTTCTGGACTGCTTATCCGATTACATATAAACATCGTGAAAAACAATTAAAAAAAGAGTATGAGGCATATATGATAAATAATAAAAAGTTTTAATATAAAGCAAAAAACGCTTGAAATACAAGCGTTTTCGTTACTCCTTCTTCCTAATAATGGTAGATGAGCTATATAAGTGTATACACTTATAAGTGTATACAAAAACTTACATAATCATACTCTTTTTTTTCTTGATTGTCAATTTTTTTTTAATATAACGTAAAAAATTAGTGTTGTCAAGGATAAATATAGAATAAAGGAAAGTAGGAAAATTTTGCTTTGTTTTGAAAAATTGTTTTGATAAATAGATTAATGTTTTTTTGACATAAATTAGATGTGATGATATTATACACACATAAAAGGTGCTGTCAATAGAAGGTTAGCCCAGTATATGAATTGATTAGAATGATCGTCTCAGTTTACCAGACCGGGGGCGATTATTTTTTTTGTGATTTATTACCGAGTGTATATATTTCTCGTTGGGAAAACAGCTCCAGAGTGCCATCTTTGCAAACTTTCAAGGAAATCTGTAAAGCACTGGATGTATCGGCTGATGAGATGCTGGAGCTTACGGATGAAAGTGATTAACTAAGTAGGTATTATTAAAAAAACGGGCAAATTTGTCCGGTTTTTTTTGGAAAAATTTGAAAAAACTATTGACATATTGCGTAATATGTAATACAATATAATTGTAGCAAGGGAATAGTAGGAAAGGAGATTTAAAGAAATGGAAGACGAAGAAATGAACTTAGTAGAAACATTAAAAACAACAGTAGAGGAAAATCAAACAAGAAAAATCTTAGCAATCATGGCAGAGAGCAAAGATTTGGAGGAAGCCAAAGAAAAAGTAAAAGCCCTACTTGAAAAGTAGGGCAAATAAAACAACACATACACAAGGGAGTAGAAAACCAAAACATTTCCTGCCAACTACTCCCGCATGTTCTTAACATCTATATTTTAGCAGGAAAGTAAAAAAAATACAAGAGGTAACAGCAATGAAAGAATCCAATAGCGATTTTGACCAGATTGCCTATCAGAATAATTATATCAAACAGAAGTATGATCGTATTAATTTAACAGTTCCAAAGGGCAGGAAAGAGGAAATTAAGAAAAAAGCACTTGAAGAGGGGAAGAGTGTCAACGAATACATCAATATGCTAATAGATAGGGATCTGTAGTATTCTGATCAGAATTATGTCTAACCAAAAACCCGGACGAAATGATATCGTCCGGGTTTTTAGTGTTTTTGTGCCATTTTCAAAATGTCTCTTTCTGAATATATGCCACTTTGAAAAATGTGCTTGCTTGATGCGTGTCGTTTTCGAAGCGTTGTTTACTTAATCTGTGCCACTTTGGAAGTGGTACGTGCTATTAATCTTCTGTTGTTTCTGTTTCACATAATTCTTTTGATTTCTTTTCTAAGAATTCCCATTCTTCAACTGTCAAATTTGACAGCATGGATATAAATCTATTTTTGAAGGAGTCACTTTCTTCACTTAAAAGTTGCCTTGTCAATCTGGCTATATCGGCATTTCGATTGGTTGTTAAGAACATCTCGCCATTACCGGTGCGAAGCCAGTCCTCATTAACATTAAATTCTCGACAGATAGACACAACAATTGCGTCTATAGGTGTATTTCTTCCAATTTCGTAATTTGCAAGTGAGTTTATTTTTATACCAATTCGATCAGCA
>ERZ791819.876-NODE-876-length-11009-cov-10.946047_pt1 | contig 11009 bp, 10 predicted proteins | sample MGYA00510301_ERZ791819 | MGnify/ENA primary metagenome ERZ791819 (study PRJEB30046, sample SAMN00791999) | human gut metagenome | study: EMG produced TPA metagenomics assembly of the A metagenome-wide association study of gut microbiota in type 2...
ATCTTCAACCACGAGTATACCTGGCATAGCATATGCACCTCTCTTTATTAACTATTCATCTTAAAATGCTTCAATGCCTCCACAATTGCGCTCTCTTTATCTCATCATATGTTGCCTTAGTCTCTGCAGATGTTATATCCACATTATCAAGTTCAATCGTCTACTTCCTTGCCATCTCTAAGAATCGGTACTGGAAATTGAAACTTGATATTCCTAATCCAATTACCATCTTCTCGTCTTTCTGGAAATATATCAATACGCTCAATAAATGCCTGCATAAACTGTTTCTTTTCAGCATCCGTACATTCTGCATATAATTCATTAAATGCGTTCAAAAAGCCGTATATGCTGTCCGCATCAATCTGATTTTTCTTAAGTTCATATACCTGAGACTTCAAATCTGCGATTGCCTCTTCCACTTCATCTATTTTATCATATTGGGTATCTAATCGTCTCTGTAAATCTGAAATTTTTTTATCGTAATGAATATCTGTAACGTCCAGATTATCCATCTGCTGTTCAAGACGTGTTTTAATTATCTCTGCCTGATGGAGATTTGCGTTTAATACAGATAACTGCTTTTCCAGATCAGAAGTATCAACTGTTGCCCCGATTCTGTCTTGAATGGCATCCTTGAATTTTCCTTCCCTAGTCATTGCCGTAATCAATTTTGCAAGCACATCATCAATTTGAGACTTTTCAATGTTACATCGAAAAGTACATTTATGTCCTGTGGCATTTACTGTATTCTTGCAATAGTAGTAATATCTGGTTTTCTTATCTTTCCGACCTGCTTTTGCAATGTTGCCATACATTCCTTTTCCACTACATGCATTTCATTACGTGTTCCTGTTTTCTTTTCGGTGCGCCTGCGTCCGTATGCTATCTTCCCCATATACACCGGGTTATCAATAATCTTTTTGAGAAAATAATCATCATATGCTTCACTTTTATCGCCCTGCTTAAAACAAATGTATTCGGAAAAAGACAAGGGAAGCACATGAACTTCATCTCCTCTTCCCTCAAACTCAGTCAATATATCTTTAGATAAGAAAGTATATCCATTTTATATAAAATATGCAATCATATCATTTAATTTTTTTGCCGTATGAGGCATTTTTATAAACCATGTAAATTTTTCTTTCAACCTTAAAGATATCTACAGCCTCACCACCCTGTCAAACCTCTCAACTCCAGTCATTCTATGTGACACCATAATAACCGTTTTATCCTTCATCAAAGAATCCAGTACCTTAAGAAATACATTTTCACTGTGCGTATCAAGCGCTGAAGATGGCTCGTCCATCAGAATAACAGGTGAATCCTTAAGCATTGCCCTCGCAATCGCTATCCGCTGGCGCTGACCACCTGACAGATTCATTCCACCGGCGGTCAGCCTTGTGTCATATCCATCAGGTAGTTCACTGATAAATTCATCTGCATATGCCTGTTTTGCCGCTCTGACAATCATATCCATATCCGGACTGCCTGCTTTATTCCACCCATATTCAATATTCTCCCGAATCGTACCCTCAAACAGATAACTTTCCTGCGGTACATAAGTAATCATATTCCTCAACTGCATTAAAGAATACTCATTCAACTCCCTGCCATATAATCTGACACTGCCGCTTTCAACAGGATAGAACCTCTGTAATAGTTTTAAAAATGTGCTTTTACCACAGCCTGATTCTCCTGCCAGCATAATTTTTTCACCATTCTTAACCATGAGTCCCTCATAATAAAGCTGCGTGTTTTCATTATACGAAAAATGCAATTTATAAAACTCTATAACCACATCACATTTATCATGCAAATCCTCCGTACCAACCTGTGTCTGCGTATTCCAACCCACACATTCTTCCTGCTCCAACTCAAGGAAATCAAACACATGCCCTGCACGCACAACCGATGTGGTAAATACCGCCAGTGAACTTCCAAACCGCTGCATAGCTGAACTCATACTCATCTGCAATGTGACTACAGCCATAACTATTCCGAAATTCAGCTTTCCATCTGCTACAAGCAGTGCGCCCACAATAATTGTGCCAAAGCTTCCAATAATCCCCAATAAAAATGCTGCCATCTCAAGTGACGCTTCCATCCTTACCCTCGACCTTTCTGCCTGTGCTGATTCTCCATTTTCTTTGTAAAAATGTTTCAACACAATTGAAGCTCCTGAATTCATTTTTAATGTAACAAAACCTGATATAATATCACTGAATAATGTTGCCAGTCTGGCAGATTTATTCTGTACATTTTTCGCATGCTTCTTAATAGAATTGTTTATCCTGATGGACACAAATGCAGTAAGCACACTGATTATCAGCGCAATGAATGTCAGAATCGGACTGTAAAAAAACATTGTAACAACTGACGAAATAACAAGCACAAGCTTTCCTGAAACCCAGTATACATGTGAAAACCATGCAGTTTTTAAAGAATCAGCGTCCATATTAAGAGTTCTCATCGCTTCCGCACTGTGTGTATCATCATAAAATTTCATGTTCATATCCAGCAGCTTCGCAAATAATCTTAACTTCAGCTCATAAACCATTCTTCTTACAAGATGAATATGAAAATACCGCAGATATGGAAAAAGACATTTACATATGACAATAATTATACAAACAATTACTGCTGTCCTAAACATCTGCATATCCTGAAATTCAATCGCATTAATCGTCTGTTTGGTGACATAAGAATACAGAACCTGCAAAGCTGACTCGGTAATTAATGTGATAATCAGAATCAGCCAGTAGTGGAATCTGTATTTCCCAATATATTGCAAGAATCTTCTGGTATCTTTCATACTCTGTCCCTCATTTCCTTGTTAATAAATTCGTCATACATATGCGCATATCTTCCATGCATGGACATCAGTTCAGAATGTGTCCCCTGTTCCACAATTTCTCCCCTGTCCAGCACATAGATTCTGTCATAATCTCGGATTGTATTTAATCTGTGTGCAACCGTAATTACGGTACGGTCTTTGGAAATTTCATCAATTGTTTTACAGATATTAATTTCAGTCTGGTAATCCAATGCTGATGTCGGTTCATCAAACAGAAGAAGCTCTGCGTCTTTCACTATTGCGCGTGCGATTGAAATTCTCTGTCTCTGACCACCTGAAAGATTTCCCCCGTTCTCCGTCAAGACAGTTTCAATCCCTTCAGGAAGTTGTTTTATAAATGTTTCACAGCCTGCCATACCCAAAGCTCTTACAATATCATCATGCGAAGCCTGCGGATTTCCAACTCTTACATTATCTGCAACAGACAGCGGAAAAAGTGTAGTCTCCTGTGAAACCAGTGCAATCTTGTCTGTAGCAAACTGTCTTGAAATCAGCTTTAAAATAGTACTCTTTCCACTCCCGCTTTCTCCCACAAACGCAATTCTTTCATTAGGCTTCACTCTAAAACTTACATTATGTAAAACATTTTCATCTTCATATGCAAATGACACATTTTCAAAGCTGATTAGCAAATTGCCTTCTTTTTCAACACATTTTCCTTCATAATCAGTCTTTTCAGGCTGGATTTCAATTATTTCAAACACTCTCGATACTGACACCAGTGCTGTCTGAAAACGCACAACCAACTGATATGTGTATGACAATGGGTCAATCAGTTTCTTAATTATGCTCATATATGCGATTAACACGCCAATTGTAATTACATTTCTGAATACAAATACACCTCCGACACATATTGCAAGTGCCAGCGGAATCTCCTGAATTGCCCTTGAAAGCGGTTCAAGATTATACTGTGCCAGATCAGTTTTATCAGATGTCACAAATGTTTTGTAAAGTGCTTTTTCATACCGGTTCATCATACATTTCTGAAGATTGTATGATTTGACAACTTCTGCTCCTGCAAATGCTTCTTCTATATTATTGTTAGTCTGCCCCAGCTCCCTTGCATACTGGTGCTGGCGCAATTTTATTGGTCTTAAAAGCTTTATATTGATTGGAACTATAATTGCAAGCGGCAGCAGACATATTGCCGCCAATGGCGGATTCATTAAAAATAAATATACTGAATATACAATCGTAATAACCGGCACATATAAACAATCCTTGAAATATCCCGACATGAACCCTGCCAATCCCTCAATATCCTCAGTAATGCGCTCCATCATGTCACCATAATTACATTTATTGATGTATTCAGGTGATGCCTTCATCAGCGCATTTACCGCATCATTTCTAAGATCCTGCAGCAAACCTGCTCCAACAAAGCCAGTCATCGCAACAACCATGTAATTAGACACAATTCCTGTGCATATTACAATCAGCATTTTAATTACAATAAAATGAATCGTCTGCTTAAGCGTACCACCGGCAATCTGGTCTATTATCTGCTTTAAAATATCAATAATCATTACCGTAGACACAGACGCCGTCACACTTGATACTGCAGCAAGCATAATCTGTATCCAATACTTTTTGCTGTACTTTAATAATTTTCCCATATAGACATTTTCCACTCCTTTATATATACTATATGCAAGTATAACTTGTGTAAAATGTGCTAACAATGGCATTTATGCAGTGGTTTTTTATACTATTTGCAATCTATGTTTGCAGATAGTGTATATTTAATCATTAAAAATATTTACAGAAATGAGGGATAACATGCCACAGACGGACAGACATAAAAAGAGAGAGATTCCAATTGAATTTGATTTCTATAATACATTAGATAAGCTTCCTGTAGAAAAGAGATGTACTATCATTATGATTTCGTGTGGCAGTACAACTATCAAGATAAATGAACATTTTCAGGCTGTGAATGCTCCTGCTGTGCTTTGCATTTCACAATATGATAAGTTTCAATGTATAGAAAAGTCACATTTAAGCGCCAAGGCGTTTCATTTTGACCCTTGGTATATTAAAGCATGCCTTAGATTTGAAAATCTTAATGACGACATCAGTATTGATGAGAAATATGTTTATGAAAGAAATATGCTTTACATGTTTACCAAGCATTCAGGAAATTTTCAGGGAATATTTCATTTAACACCACAGCAGTATATTCACATTAATGAATTAATGCTGATGATTGGTGCTGAAACCTATGCGCAGAGTGACGATTACTGGACCTGCCGCATAAGGAGAATGCTGCGTCAGACGATAAACTGCATATATGATATCTATGTCGACCAGCGCAAATTAAAATTCTACGAATTGTCTGAAAATACTAACCCTGTAACAATATGTACAGACTATATTCACGCCAATTACCAGAATGATATTACCTTAACTTCCCTATGCGAACTCGTTCACCTTAACCGCACTACATTAAACCAGCGCTTTAAACAGCAGCTAAACTGCACCTGTATAGAATATCTGCTGCACTACCGCTTAAAGATTGCGCAGGAGCTGCTATCCAATACCAACCTTAAAATCGAAGAAATCTCCAATCAGTGCGGCTTCAAATACGGCTCGTACTTTAACCGCCAGTTCACCAAATGCTTAGGTATATCACCATCTGAATTCCGCAAGAACCCGACTGGATATAGTTCGTTTGAGGGTGGGAAGGTGCGGAAATTGTGAAGGGAGCTATTGGGGATAGTTTAATCATATTTTCTTATTATAAACAACATATTGTTATATGATAAAACAAATTTATTTTAAAACCAGCGAATCTGTAGAACATTTGTTTGTTTTATGCTATAATATTTAAAAATAACTGAGCCTTACTTACATAGAAGAAAGAAGCCTTATAATAACAACTCAATATAGGAGGTCCGATTATATGAATAAATCAAGCATTATTATGTACACAACAGAAGATGGATTAACAAAAATAGAAACTACCTTTGATGAAGATACTGTATGGCTTTCTTTAGACCAGATGGCAGAACTGTTTCAGAGAGACAAATCAACCATTTCCAGACACATAAAAAATATATTTCAAGAGGGAGAATTAGACCGAAATTCAGTTGTTGCAAATTTTGCAACAACTGCCACTGACGGAAAAACTTACCAAGTAGATTATTATAACCTTGATGTCATTATCTCTGTCGGATACCGTGTAAAATCTCTTCGTGGAACACAATTTCGTATATGGGCTATGGAAATTTTAAAAGAATATATGAAAAAAGGATTTGCCCTAGATGATGACAGACTCAAACGATTAGGTGGTGGAAACTACTTTGATGAATTGCTTGCCCGTATCAGAGATATCCGTTCCTCTGAGAAAGTTTTCTGGCGAAAAGTACTGGAAATCTATGCAACCAGCATAGACTATGATCCTCGTGCAGAAAGTTCTATTCTCTTCTTTAAGCAGGTACAGAATAAAATGCACTGGGCCGCTCACAAACATACTGCTGCGGAAGTTATCTTTGAACGTGCAGATGCGGAAAAAGAAAATATGGGACTCACCTCATGGGAACATGATGAAATTCATCGTTCAGATGTTGAAATTGCTAAAAATTATCTTACTGAGCAAGAGCTGGATGTTCTTAATAAGATTGTTACTGCATACCTTGATATTGCAGAAGTACACGCCCTTAACCAAGAGCCTATGTATATGAAAGACTGGCTTGAAACCATCGACGATTACCTCAAAATGACACGCCGAGATATTCTTACCAGCAGCGGTCATATCAGCCATAAACAAGCCATTGAAAAAGCTCATGCAGAATATAATAAATACAAGAATCGTCTTGAAGATAAGCTCTCTCCTGTTGAGAAGGATTTTATTAAAAGTATTGGCGTATTGGAACATATAATGGACAAGTCAAAATAAATTGTGAGTAAATGTTAGTAAATACAATCTTCTATGATAAATAATCAGGCTGAATACTCCTGTGTGAGCATTCAGCCTTGTTCTAATTATTCAATATAAAAACTAATTTGCGATGCCTGTATCAGATGAAGTCCCATGCATTGACTCCATTTTTTATATTTGTTAAATAACCTTTTAATCAGTAGCAGTTATTCGAATTTTTCGAATAACTCTATTTAATCCTGTCTCACTTCTAACCGCCTCGAATTGCACACGGTTAAAATCCTGATTATAAAGTTCATTTCAGCTTTTGTCTTGGTAATCTCCGCTATAATTTTCCTTGCCTCCTGAAGAATCTCTCTGTCATCTGCGCACTCATTATTCACATTAAATCCAACTGCAATAATCATTTGAAGATTATAATGTTTGGTATCACATGTAACCTAACGAGAATCTTCCGCTTGAACTATCCGGAAATTCCGAATAGTTGAATCTTTCTCAAGCTCTGAATCTTAATAAATCTTTTTAATGTGTCCATTTACTGTGCGAACATCCACACCATCAGTTATGTCGCCTTGAAAGATTTAAAAATTTTTGTAGGGAAATCCCGATTAATATCCTGCGGAATATCCAGAGTGATACTTCATGTTAAACCCCTCTAATTAATCACTATTGTACTGGAACTGAATGTTACTTCTTCCACTTTACTATTTTATCATATCAAGCATCAAAACGCTTGTGTGTTTTGCGTTATAATATTTACAAATACCTTATACTCATGTTTGTGCAAACATTATGTACTATTTCTTCTCAATTCCCGGAAGATTACTTAATTCCAAACTGCTAAGTGTCGTCATCTGTTGTACTGCCAGCTCATGCAATAAATGCATTCTATCCGCTTGGATTTTTCCTTGCTTAATCAAAATAGCATTATAGCTTTCCATATTAGCTAACACAAGTAACTGATAAATTGTGGCACTATCTCTAATATTCCCTTTTTCATTCGGATTACTGTCACGCCACTCTTTCGCTGTCTTACCAAATAATACCGTATTTAGTAAATCTGCTTCGCTTGCATAAGTATACGAAATCTGCTGCTGTGTAAGTACCGGTGGAATAAGATTTTCTTTTATCGAATCAGTGTGAACTCTGTAATTCAACTTTGAAATTTCACGATTAAGATTCCACCCTAAAGATAATCTGGCATTCTCGCCTTCTTTCAGACGTTGATAGTCTTCAATTATATATAACTTAAATTCTGGTGAAATCCATGATGCAAATTCAAATGCTATATCCTTATGTGCATATGTAGCCGCATATCTACCACCTTTTGTAACAATCCCTATTGCATTTGTTGATTCAACCCATCTTTTAGGGGTCAATACAAAACTATTAGTTCCTGCTTCACCTTTAATTGCCTCGAATTCGATACAATTAAAATTAGGATTGTGAATGGATTCCCATAGACCTACGAACGCTATAGTATTTTTATTGCGCAACCAGTTCTGAATAACATATCCTGGATATTCGCCTTCTCTCTTTTTTGCTATATCTGTCAACGATATGTAATCATTTTGTAAATCTTCTGAATATATACTAATATCAATTCCATTCGCATGAATTGTATCCTTAATTATCTTCACCATATTTCTTCTCCTTTTCTTTTACCATATTTTCCATTCGAATATAATATGCTAAAAGTCTAAGGACATAATCTGGTGCATTGCGATTCCCTCTTTCCCATTCTGTAACTGTTCTGTAAGGGATATCAAAACACTCACAGAATTCCTTACGATTCATCCCTGTAGATTCACGCAATTTTTTTATTTCAATTTGACATTCGTTTAGTTGTTCCATAAGTTATCACCTCCAATTTACACTTTGTGTATATTATATCACACAAATTATCATTACACAATGTGTAAATGAAAGCACTTAATGTTATCGCAAGACATTCTCAAGCACAACAATTGATTTCTCATTCTCTCAATCCTAAAATCTGTCTGTATAAAATAAATTGGCAATAACATCATTTCTGCTACTGCCTACACTATAATTCAAAATATAAATGTTAACGAATGTACGGCTATGCTGTCATAAAAGTTATTACATCATATTCGCTCATAATATGAATTCTTGCTCTGCTGTACTCGTCTTCGGTAATCAATCCCTTGCAGAAAATCCACCCAAGTACAGCCAGCTTCTTGGCTAATTCTAATTCTTTTGCCATGTGTAAACACCCTTCTTAAAATACTAAACATATCACATTCTTTTACTAAAATCTTTCGAGTCAGTTTCCCACCCTTGACGTAAATGTCTTCACCGCTCCGTTTCCTACTGGGAACATCTTCGCAGATTCTGTTGGCATATGATAAAACTCATTTAGTTTTCAATATGCAAAAAAGTTGTAGAACATATGTTCGTTCTGTGTTATAATGTTTATAGACGTTCAAGATATCTGCTGATGTCTGTTGGCTATGTTTTGTTGTGATAATGATAGTAAATTTTAAGAATGAAACACATTGACAGCATGTTGACCGGAAGTTGACATAGACATGGAGAAAGTATGAAAAATCAATTGACATTTGCACATGTGACAGATAATGAAGGCAACAATACTTTGGATTATGGTTGCTGCCGACTTGCCACCGGAATAATTGCATTAAAGGAAGGTAAACCAGTAAAAGCCGAAAAGAACCTACTGGCAGCAGAGAGTATTATCGGTGCTGCTATGGATACCAGTGATTCTGATTCAGCTTCGTCTGATACTGCTATTTCATCATATGATAATTATGTTTCTAAGAATGACTATCTAAAATCTGTATACGGATATCTGAATAATCTGTATGCCAGATGGCACAAGCCTGAGAAAGCACTGGAATATAAAGAAAAATGGCTGAATGCCAGAAATGAACAAAATAAGAATATCACACACAGAAACGCATAAACTATTAATACCACTAAAAAATACTGTTTGACATCGCCAGATATCAATGGTATAGTATCTCTAGTGGTTGCGCTGCGGAAACTTGCGATGCCCGCAGCCGGTGGAGTTCCATGCGTGGGCTCCACTTTTTTTATGCCAAAATAAAGGAGGATTCAGAAATGGCTAATAAAACATTTTACACATATGATGAGCAAATCGAAAAGCTTGAAAAAGAAAAGCAACTTATTATTTCTGATCCTGAATTTGCCAAAACCACTTTACAAAAGTTAAGCTATTTTTCATTAATCGGCGGATATAAGGATTTATTTAAGCATAAACCATCCGGTAATTATCTACATGGAGTTACTTTTGAGGAAATTACCGCTTTCTATTACTTTGACGAAGAATTAAGAACGCTCTTTCTAAAATATATCTTACATGTGGAAAGACAGTTGAAATCTATGCTTTCTTACTACTTTTGCCAGAAATATGGAGAACAGCAAACTGCATATTTAACTGCAGGTAATTTTAACTATACTCGCAAAAATCAATACAAAATAAATCGCCTGATTACTACCTTAAGTAAAACTATCGCCTTGCCAAGCAACTATAGTTATATCACTCATCATGCAACAGTGTATGGAAATGTCCCTTTATGGGTAGCAACCAATGCGCTTACTTTTGGACAAATTTCAAAAATGTATCAATATACGACTTCGGATATCCGCACCAAGGTTAGTCTGAATTTTGCCAATATGTCAGAGGTTCAGTTGCATCAGCTCATCCGTATCCTTGCAAGCTGTAGAAATGTATGTGCTCACAATGAGAGACTTTATTCATTTCAAGTAAATGAAGCTATTCCTGATACGGTTTTACATAGTAAATTACAAATACCACAGAAAAACGGACAATATGCTATCGGCAAGAAGGATTTATTTGCAGTAGTGATTGCTTTGCGTTATCTTATTGACAATCAGGAATTTAAACAATTTAAAGCTGAGCTCAAACGATTGATTCATTCCGTTCTCAAGAACTGCCCACACATCAGCCAGGAACTGCTATTTTCCAAAATGGGCTTTCCTGAAAACTGGGAAAAAATTGTGCGCTTTAAAAAATAGTTGTTTTTGTGTTATTTATGATTTATAGTATGTATGGTTGTGCTGTGTTGCTTGCGAGGCGCACGGCCGGTGGAGCTTCATGCGTTAACTCCACTCTATTATAGAATTTGTAAAAGTTGAGGTTTGCCCTAAATTGTGGTGCAAACCTTATTTTATATCATCCTTTATTTACTTTCTACCAAATAGCTTGTACCAAAAACTTGATTTTATTTCTGTGTTCTCCTGCTCTGT
>ERZ791819.879-NODE-879-length-10998-cov-9.489171_pt1 | contig 10998 bp, 8 predicted proteins | sample MGYA00510301_ERZ791819 | MGnify/ENA primary metagenome ERZ791819 (study PRJEB30046, sample SAMN00791999) | human gut metagenome | study: EMG produced TPA metagenomics assembly of the A metagenome-wide association study of gut microbiota in type 2...
TTGAGTACGAGGTTGGTACAATGATCGAGATCCCAAGAGCTGCTCTTACAGCTGATGAGATCGCTACAGAGGCTGATTTCTTCTGCTTCGGTACAAACGACCTTACACAGATGACATTCGGATTCTCTCGTGATGATGCAGGTAAGTTCCTTAACGCTTACTATGACAACAAGATCTTCGAGAACGATCCATTTGCTAAGCTTGACCAGACAGGTGTTGGTAAATTAATGGAGACAGCTATTAAGCTTGGAAAACCTGTTAATCCTAAACTTCACGTTGGTATCTGTGGAGAGCACGGTGGAGATCCTTCATCAGTTGAGTTCTGCCACAAGATTGGACTTGACTATGTTTCATGTTCACCATTCCGTGTACCAATCGCTCGTCTTGCTGCAGCACAGGCTGCTATTGCAGAGCAGGCAAAATAGACAAAGGTTCTAATTTAAAAGTCTATATATAAGATTTTGCAAGGGAAAGTATTTAGTACTTTCCCTTGTTTTTTATTGCCAATCTGCATTTCACACCATAAAAACTACATTTCGCGCCGAGAGTATAGATTGTAGGCACTATATGTTGTATAATTGGTACTAGAAATACAAGTATATGTGATATGAATAGAGAACGAAGCACAGATACGATGTAGGTACTAAGGTATGGAGAACACATTTATGATTATAAAAAAGAAGAACATCCGTACAATTGTGATAACCTGTGCATTGCTAGGTATCATAATATTCAGCATTCATAGCTACAATGTATATATGAGCCGTCAGATATATAATGAGGGCACATCAAATATCAAAGCCTCATACAGTCAGGTGAACCGGACCTTTAACATGTTTGCGCAACGCAACTGGAACGTTCTTTCGGACTGGAATGTTTATTTGACTAAAGTACTAAATAACGACAGTGGTCTGCAGTGGAATGATTTTGTCAGAGAAAAGGGAACATGGCATTACAGCGATTTTTATCTGTTTAATGAGCAGAATCAGTTTATCACCATAGAAGGCAGAAGCGGAGTGGCTGACAATGCAAAAGATGCATTCAATGAGCTTTTTAAGGCAAATGCTCCTGTGATATCCAGCTATATATCAACAAAGGGTGTGAGAAAGGTGCTTTTTGCATTTCCGTCTGATGGGATTACTGTGGATGGAATCACATATACAGGACTTGCTGTGAGCTATGATAATACAGACGTGGAAAGGATGCTCGGAGACGAGGCCTATAAAGACCAAAGTGATTGTTATATTGTTGATTCAGCAGGAAATGTCATACTTTCAATCGAACCAAAGACAGAGATTTATGATATGGTTGATAATCTGATTAATTTCATAGGTGATAATGCAACAGATTACGTTACAGATGATTTTTACGATGTAAAGACCAATATAGCTGATGGCAGTGATGGCTGTTTTGCATTTTCATACAATAAAAAAGATTATTATATGACATATCAGCCTACCGGAATAAAGGACTGGTCTATAGTAGGTATCGTTGAAGCAAAGGCTGTCAGCTCATTCATGTTTCAGGTGCAGTACAGTACAATTTTGCTTATAGGCATAATGTTCATCTGCGTAATACTGCTTATTTGTATGTATGTAATGAAGAATACCAGGCTTAAGCTTCAAAAGGAAAAGCTCACTGTCATGGCAGTATCTCATGAAAAGGAAATCTCTGATATGCTGTTGAACAGTCTGGCAAGAATTGTGGACAGTTACGCACTGTGTGATATTGAAAATGATACGTACGAATATCATGAGAGACTGGCTCGAAAGCTTTATCCTGAGCGTGGCTGCTACAGTGATCTGGTTGAGACAATATCAAACAGGTACACGCTGATTTCAGAGGAGGAGAGTAAAGATATCTCGGAGCTTCTTTCTCTTGAAAATATTTACGGAAAAATTAAAAATGAGCATGATTATTTTAAATTTGAATGTGCAGAGAACAACAGCAAGCTATTTCTTTCAATGACAGTTATTCCGGCAAGATGGGAGGATGGCAGACTGACACAGTATCTGCTTGTCTCACAGAATATAGGAGAAAAGCATAAGATGGCAGATCTTGCAAATACGGATATGCTTACAGAGCTATATAATAAGAGATATTTTGATACCATTATGAATATGAGAGTCCAGAGAGGAAAAGCATTTGCACTGATTTTTATGGATCTTGATTTTTTCAAGCCGGTCAATGATACATATGGTCATCCGGCCGGAGATGAGGTCCTTTGTAATGTAGGAAAGCGCATTATAAACAGCATACGAACAGCTGATTATGCATTCCGTATTGGAGGCGATGAGTTTGCATGTATAATAGATGGCAATGCAGATGAAAAAAATTGCTTAGAGGGCATAGAGAGGCTTCAAAGAGTTATATGCAACCCATATAACATACATGGTCGTAAAATAAAAATAGGAGTAAGCTGTGGATATGCACTTTATCCGTCCGATGCTGACAAGGTTGAGAGCCTGCTAAAGATAGCAGACAGCCGGATGTATGCAGAGAAGGAAAAACATCATGCAGATAGAAGATAATAGATAGAAGATAATAGGATAGAAGATTATCAATCAAAAAAGCTATGAGAGCCCGGTTAAAGGCTTTCATAGCTTTTATTTTTATGAGTGAGCACGAAGCTGTTCATCGACATATGTCTGGATATAATAATTATCCTCAGGCATCTGGCAGCCGACGATATATGTTCCGTCGTTATTTGAGCAGCGGATTACATATCCATCCAACACTGAGTGGTCAGCAAGCGCAAAGTCCTCTATCGAGATAGTAACCTTCGCTCCTTTATGATCCACGAAATAAGGATCCTTGGTCAAAAATGCAAAGCCGTTTGCACTTATATTGTCAAGCGTGCCCTTGAATGTGGTGTCGGTTCCTTTAAGCTTGATAGTGCAATTGTTTGATAAATCCATGCGGGGGTATTTCCTACGGTTCAAGATTTCAGGCTGCGTATTGACTGTTATCATAAGGTCATCTGTAATTGTGAGATCCTTCCAGCAGTACATTACATTGCCAACTGTAACACACAGATTGCAAGGTCTGGATGAGTCTACAGATAAGCCGTCTGATACAAGCTTAAGACCGTTTTCGCCAACAGCCTTTACTTCGCAATGGAACTCGTTGCCGGTCTGTACATCTGTCAGGATCACTTTGGCCTTCATACCCGGGCGGATATCATCAAGTCCCATAAATCCACCAACTCCGAGCTCGTGCATGAGAGATTGTATAACAGTCTCGATATTATTGATATTTGCTGCACTTTCATCATATTTACTGAGCATCTTGCGGCTTATAGCATCAGAAGCACTGATACATGAGGTCATGGTTCCAACGATGCCAGATACCTTGTCCATATTGTCGACAAGCTGCTGGTTAGATGCTTCAACCTCCTGCATTGCGGTGTCTATTTCGCGGATATGGCTTCCGAGCTTATTGGAATCCTTTGTGATTTTCTCAACATTTTCACCGGTCTGCATTACCTTTTCAAGAGTGAGCTGGATGAGGCGGAGTGTTTCTTCGATGGATGCTGTCATCTTTCCGGAAATTTCGTCAAGACGGGAGAGCGCCTCACTGATCTGACCGGATGAATTTCTCGTCTCGGTGCTCAGAGTACGGATCTGTTCGGCAACAACAGCAAAGCCCTTACCTGCTTCGCCTGCACGCGCAGCCTCGATAGAAGCGTTAAGAGCGAGGAGGTTTGTCTGGTTTGAAATATTATCAATTGTTCCGGTTTCATTTTTTACCATCTCAAATTCATTTCTGAATGTAGTCAGGATGCTTTCAACCTCTGTAGAAAGCTCCGACATGGTTTTGGTAGTCTGGGCAAGCCCTTCAAGGTCCTCAGAGCTGACCTTGGCATGCTTGCCGGATTCAGTTGTCAGGGAAACCATAGCATTTATCATGGCTGCAACATTTTCAACCTGTGAGCTTATATCGGTAGTCATTTCCTGGGAAGAAGCAGTGTGGGACTGAAGCTGCTTGTTATTTCCGGTAAGCTCATTCATCCCATCGACGACAACATCTGAGCCATGCTTGTTTTCAGAAGCAAGCTCACGGACCACTGTTATACCGTCCATTATAGTGTTGCTGGCAGTTTTAACCTGCTCAACTGTCGTGACAACACGGTTTAAATCAGACTTTATGCTCTCTGTGAGTGCTGCATCGGACTCAGTCAGGTGGCGCACCGACATGATATAGCCTATGTAACAAAGCAAAAGACATGCTATCTGAAGCTGAAAGTTTTTATGATCTATAGCAGTGTTCTGACCCAGCACAAATATGTGAAATGCAATACTTGCTATAAGGCTCAGCATATTTGCAACAGCGCAGTAAATCATGAATTTCTCATCCTTAAATATTACAATAAGGCTGATTATCGGAAGAATGTAGGTGAATGCAATCGGTGAGGTTGTCGTACACAAAAGAAATACGTAAAAAATACCATATCCGATGACGAATGCTAGCCTGTACCGGTCATTATCCTTCCCTTTCTTTTTTAGAAGTATGTCACCACACACGAAAGGCAGCCAGCATAAAATAACAAAAATGATATAATTACTGACAGAATAAGCGCCATTTGCTGTGTCGGTACCATAATTTGCGGTCAGCAGAATAGCAAAAACAAGCCATAATCTGCGGGCCTTGATATTCGCCTTTGCTTTAAAAATTTTTTCATCGTAACCCATATGAATTCTCCTGATTCGTAATAATATAGCTCTATTGTACTATCATAGTATTATAATTACAAGGCATACTTAAGAATTTGAATGTATTTTGAATGTATAATTATGGTATCGTTTCTAAGTCTAAACTTTAATTGTTTTTTGCCTGTTAATCCGCTATACTAAAATTAACTATATACTTACAGGAGGGTATAAAGCATGAACATACTTCTGATTAACGGAAGTCCAAAAGGCAAACGAAGCAATTCGTTAAGGCTTGCAAACAGCTTTATAGAAGGCTTCAAAGAAGGATATAAGAGAAAAAATGTAGCTATATCCATTGATGAAATGCATGTAGCCTCAATGAATGTAGGAGCGTGTAAGGGTTGCTTTGCATGCTGGCAGAAGACACCGGGGGTGTGCTGCATAAATGACGATATGCAAACTGTTATTGGGAAAATGCTTGAAGCGGATATTGTTGTGTGGTCGTTTCCTCTGTACTATTTTAGTGTGCCGGGAATACTAAAGAACGTGATTGACAGACAGCTCCCCATGAGCCTGCCGTTTATGAGTACAAAGGATGACGGATACGGAAGCGGCAGCCATGATTGCAGATATGACATGGAGGGCAAAAGGCATGTGCTAATCTCTACCTGTGGCTTTTATTTTGCAGAGGGAAATTATGACAGTGTACTTCGGATGTTTGACCATTTCCTTGGAAAAGGGCATTATACAACCATATTTTGTGGTCAGGGTGAGCTGTTTCGTGTAAAAGAGCTGTCAAAGAGAACTGACGAATATCTGGCTACGGTAAAAAGTGCCGGGGCAGAATATGCCATCACAGGAAAAATATCTGAAAAAACAGAAGCGGCGCTCCATACTCTTTTATATCCAAGGGATGTATTTGAAAGTATGGCGGATGCCAGTTGGGGAATCAGCAAAACAACCGGAGAGAAGGAAGCAGATGACCTCGTTTTTACCAGACAGATGGCTGCATTATACAATAAAGATGCCTACGATGGAAAGGAACGCGTGCTTGAGATATGCTATACTGATTTGAAGCATACATACCAAATAAAGCTTGATGATAAAGGCAGTGAGGTGCTTACTGACCAAAGCCTTGCCGCGACTACACGCATAGATACGCCTTTTACGGTATGGTCGGCTATTTCCCGAGGCGAGATAGGTGGCGCAGAGGCATTGGGAAAGCAGATGTATACGGTGACAGGTGATTTCTCCTTGATGGTAAACTGGGATAAATATTTTTCCAGCCCATCGGCAGTAAAAGAAACAGAAAAAACATCACAAAGTGAGACAGTTCTGAAAAATCCATCCATGATGACAATGCTCATACCATGGATTACGTTTTGGATAGCAGTTTCTGTCAATACTGAAAAGGGTTCTGTGATTGCTCTTTTGGTGGCATCCGCTATTCCTTTTATTATGAGAAAACATAAATTTGTAATATGGGATCAGCTCTCAATTGTTGCTGTTGCTATACTTTCTGCGATTGCAAGCCTGACAGGAGCAGGTGACATATCAACAGATATCGGATATCTGGTGTTTGGGCTGTTCTGGCTGGTTTCATGCCTGACAAAGGAGCCTTTATGCGCAACATATGTGAAATACAATTATGGCGGTGAAGCCGCACATAAAAATCCTCTTTTTATGAAGACGAATTATATACTTGCGGTGGCATGGGGAGCATTATACGTGCTGACAGCAGTATGGACATTTCTGCTACAAAAGGCAGGTGTTGGAGTCGCACTTATTGTCGTAAATAATCTGATGCCTGTATTGATGGGCATATTTACAGGATGGTTTGAAAAATGGTATCCCGCAAGGCTGGCAAGAGGCTTAAAAAAGCAGTAATTCGTAAGATTTCTTTAATATTTTATGTATTCTATTTACTTTAGGCTGATAGGAGAGTACTCTTTAGAAAACGTACTCATAGGAGTGCTTATCAATAAAGAAAGAGGTATATCATAATGAAGAAAAAACTGATAACAATTGTAATAGGAGCTATGCTTTGCGCAGGCTTGTTTGCAGGCTGTGGACAGAGTACTACAAAGCAGGATAAGGCAGCAGGCACCGAAAATGCAAAGCAGGCTGAGACCAAGGATGAAGGTGAAAAGGGCTCACAGGAGGAGAAGGAGCTTACCGGAACAATCGATGACATAAAGGACTTCATGTTTGTAGTGACTGATGACAAGGATACACCATACAGCTTTACCTTCGATGAGAAGCCTGACGGACTTGATGGTGTTGCAAGTGGAGACAAGGTGACTGTTAAGTATACAGGTACTATTTCAGAGGTGGATCCGTTTGAGGGAAAGATAATATCTGTTGAGAAGGCAGAATAAGGCAGAATAAGGTACCATAATCATGGATTGTATATTGACGGTTAATCCGCTATACTATAGTTAAGTATAGCGGATTATTTTTGTGGAGGCTATTATGACAAATTCTTTGAAGTTACCGGTTGGAATTGATGATTTTAGAAAATTGCGGGAATCGCATTTTTATTATGTGGATAAGACAAGACTTATTGAGCAGCTTTTATTAAACTGGAGTAAAGTGACACTTTTTACACGTCCGCGCCGCTTTGGAAAAACTCTTAATATGAGCATGCTTAAGAGCTTTTTTGACATTGGCACAGATAAAGCTTTATTTGATGGCTTATATATTTCAGGTAATAAAGAGTTGTGTGATGAGTACATGGGAAAGTATCCGGTTATTTTTCTTTCGCTTAAGGGTGTTGAGGGATTAACGTATGAAGAAGCCTTTGAAGCATTTGTCAGGATTATGGGAAAAGAGGTAAACAGAGTTTCGTTTCTGGCTGACAGTGATAAGCTTACACAGATTGAGCGGGAACAATATAAGGGGCTTACAATTATGAAAAATGGCAGGCTTGCTTTTGACAAGGAAAAGCTCATATCTTCATTACAGCTTCTTTCGCAGCTATTGTATAAGCACTATGGAAAAAAGGTAGTTATTCTCATAGATGAGTATGATGTACCGCTCGATAAGGCCTTTCAGAATGGTTATTATAATGAAATGGTTTCGCTTATCAGAGGGCTTTTCGGGCAGGCACTAAAAACTAATGAATTTTTACAGTTCGCGGTGCTGACAGGGTGCCTTCGCATATCAAAGGAAAGCATATTTACGGGACTCAACAATTTCAAGGTAATGTCGATTACAGATTCGCGTTTTGATGAACAGTTTGGATTTACCGATAGTGAGGTAAAGAAGCTTTTGTCTGATTATGGAATGGATTCGCACTTTGACGAGGTGAAGGAATGGTATGACGGATATCACTTCGGCAGGGCTGATGTCTACTGCCCTTGGGATGTTATTAATCATGTGGATCATCTGCGTGATGACAGTGATGCAAAGCCTCAGACATATTGGATAAACAGCAGTGGAAACAGCTTGGTGAGGCGTCTTATCAATAGGGCTGATTCATCGACAAAGGATGAGATTGAGCGCCTGATTGCAGGTGAGGCAATTGAAAAAGTGATTCGCCTGGATCTGACCTATGATGAGATTGAGAACAGTATTGACAATATATGGAGTGTGCTTTTTACTACAGGCTACCTTACCAAAATCGGGGAGGTAAAGCTTCCTGATAGCGAAAGCTACGCTTACATGCTTGTCATACCCAACAAAGAAGTGCGTGAGGTATTTGTACTTCAGATTCAGGAATGGTTCAAGGCGGTTGTCGCAAATGACAATGATGCTATGAAGCTTTTATCAAAGGCGATTTTAGATAAAGACGAGGAGATTCTTGCAAGGCAGCTCAATATCGTGATGGGACGCATGATAAGTATACTTGATACAAAGGCACCTGATGATATGAAGGAAAACTTTTATCATGGCCTGCTTCTTGGTTTGCTTAGAGGAAGCAATCCGGACTGGCTCATCAAGTCAAATCGTGAGTCGGGAGATGGCTTTAGTGACATACTTATAAAGCCTGAGAATCCTGATTTGGGCATTGTTATCGAGGTAAAGTATGCTAAGGAGTTTAAGGGGCTTGACGCAGCTTGCGATGCTGCGATGGCTCAGATAAAGCAGAAGAGGTATGATGAGACTCTACGAGATGAGGGCAGGTGCGATATTTTAGCTTACGGCATTGCTTTTTGCAGGAAGAGATGTAAGGTAGCGGGAGAGAAGCTGTAGGCTTTAAATAATTAGTATATGAATGTTTATAAAAGGGAGGACTTTTATTGATGAAAGAATCAGGTAAAGTATCACGAGCTATTTACGTAGTTCCTGTAATATATGTGCTGGGCATGTACATGATGCCGGTCTTATTTTGGATAATATGCAATATGCAGGAATCAACAGACAGCTTTGATGCAGGCTGGATAATGGTCATGCCGATTGTTTTGGGGCTGATTAATCTGGCTGTGGTGCTTATCCTTGGGAAAAGAATAAGCAGAGTACAGCTTCTCATTTGCACAAGTATTATCAAATATGCATTGATACCATTTTATTTAATAGGTGGTTTTTGCATTATAGTTGCATTTCTCTTAATGCTAACACCGGTTGTTATCATGATATTTGTAGGCCCGACCGTTGCGATTGTGCTATCAGTTATTGGCTGGCTTGGACTGTTAGGTGCAGCACCTTTTTCAATTGCCTATATTGTAAGGGCATGCAGTGAGGGAGTACAGGGAAAGGTGCTGTCTGTATTTGCAGGCATATTCCAGTTCTTTTTTACTCTGGATGTGATTTTTGTGATCGTACTGGCGGTGAAGGATAGAAGCTTTGTGAAAGCACAAAAGGGATATTGATTGATTCAATAATTGAAGCGTTATAAAGCAACATAAAAGAGCTCTTTGCGAGCTCTTTTATGTTGTACAACATGTAATTGTGGATGATTACTGTAAGAGTGAGAGAACACCCTGGTTAGACTGATTAGCCTGTGCAAGCATAGACTGTCCAGCCTGAGCAAGAATGTTGTTCTTGCTGTAGTTAACCATCTCTTTAGCCATATCTGTATCACGGATACGAGACTCAGCTGATGTAGTATTCTCAACAACGTTGTCGAGGTTGTTAATTGTGTGCTCAAGTCTGTTCTGAACGGCACCAAGAGATGAACGCTGCTCAGATACTGTTTGAATAGCGGAAGAAATTGTGTCAATTGCAGATGTAGCAGATTTTTCACCATCTACCTTCAATCCTTTAATTCCTAAGCTATCAGAACTCATAGATTTTATTGTTACAGAGATTTTATTCTCGTTAGTAGAATCAGCTCCTACATGTAAATTAAAAGAAAGAGGACTTGCAATTCCATCCTTTGAGAATGATGCTGTGTTATCTGTGGCGATAGTAGCCTTGACTTTAACCTCATTACCTATTTCATAATTAGAAAGATTTGCCTTAGTTGCATCAACACCAACATTTGTAGTTCTATTAGTATTATCAATTGTTTTAGATACAGTTGTTGTTCCGTCCGTGTTACCAACCGTAAGAGCATACTTAGTTTGGAAATTAGCTTTAGTAAGAGTCTCTTTTGTGCCGTCATTTAATGTGACTTCAACATTAGCTTGTGTATCTTTTACTGTGATAGATGTGATATTACCAGCTTTTGTATTTCCATCTCCAGTAACAATGTCTGCAGTTCCATAATCTAATGCCACTTTACCGAGAATAACAGAAGCACCAGAATTTAATGATAAGCTACCACCATCAGCCGATATTTTAATTCCATTATACTCACCTACTGCAGTTCCATCTGCATATGTATGCGAATTACCATTAGGATCAGCAGCTCCTTTTAAAAGATATGTTTCATTAAACTTTGTAGTTTCTGATACACGATCAATTTCAGTAGATAACTGGTCTACTTCAGCCTGAATAGCTTTTCTATCTGTTTCAGAGTTTGTACCATTAGCTGACTGTACTGCAAGCTCATTCATACGCTGAAGCATTGAGTGAACCTCTGTGAGTGCACCTTCGGCTGTCTGTACTGCAGATACACCATCCTGAGCATTTGTTGAAGCTCTGTCAAGTCCTTTAATCTGTTTTCTCATCTTCTCAGAAATTGTAAGGCCTGCTGCATCATCAGCTGCACGGTTAATCTTATAACCAGATGAAAGCTTCTCTGTGCTCTTTGACTGTGCGCTTGTTGTTACGTTAAGCATTCTGTTGGCATTTGCTGCCTGCATATTGTGTTGTACTACCATAATATGTACCTCCATGTATTGTTATTTTGTTCCGGGTAAAATCCATTTTATCCGGCATGTTATGAAATTTTCACTATGAGCATGTGCCTAGGTTCACATGTCCACATATGGTGAAACACAATGGATAATGTGTTTCATTC
>ERZ791819.884-NODE-884-length-10967-cov-2.793713_pt1 | contig 10967 bp, 10 predicted proteins | sample MGYA00510301_ERZ791819 | MGnify/ENA primary metagenome ERZ791819 (study PRJEB30046, sample SAMN00791999) | human gut metagenome | study: EMG produced TPA metagenomics assembly of the A metagenome-wide association study of gut microbiota in type 2...
ACAGGCGTATCATTATGACTCCATCCAAGGTCGTGGCGAAACAGCGGATCATGGCGGCTTTTGGGGCAAGCGGAATCGCTCGGCACAAGGCAACTGCCCTGTGCGTCATGGCGCGCTTTCCCGTGTCGCTCACTTGGGCGGGAACGTACCTGTCGTGCTGAATATGAAGTTGTCAAGGTGGGGTCTGCTTACACAGGCCAAGCAAAGTCGTTTAGGATGCTTTGGAAAATCGCGCGGTCTTGGGGAGATACGACATCAAGATTTCGCCGAATTGCTTCTGCTTGAATAGGCGTCAAATGTTGCGTGTTTAAGTAATACCCTTTCGGCAAGGCAACACCGCCCGTCCATGTATGTGACGCAGCGGGTAGCTTTCCTCCAAGACCAGAAGATCCCGATAAATTGTAAGCCGCGATACACCGAATTCATTCGCCAAATTTTGCATGGTATCTTGACGGCGCAGATTCAGAATTTCAATGATTCTTCTGCGGCGTTCATTCGGCTGCACTGCGGTTTCCCTCCCTTCGCTTTGCTATGGGGATATCCTAGCGCCTAAACTTTTCACCTTTTGATACATTTACCCCCAAAAATCTTTTTTTGTCAAAAAAATGCCCGTTGCATACAGGATGCAACGGGCAATAGAATGTTAGGTTGGATTACAAACGGTTTTTGCTCTGGTCTTTTGGTTCAGACGGCTTCTTTTCAGGGCGGTGGGGCTGGTAAAGGGACCATTGCGTTTTCGGCGGCCAACCATCGTATTCACGGCGGATCATAGCGTCAAGGGCTTTACGGCCCAGTGCATGGGGCAGAGATTCTTTTGTGTTCATGTTTTTTCTCCTAAAGTCTGGTAATATAAAGCTATTGTGCACCATAGCCTTGCAACGAGATTACAAGTAATAACGCAGCCGCAAAAACACCGAACGCTGTACAGGCACCCCAATCGGGGCGGAAAAATAAAAGAACTGCCGTAAGGGCGACCACAATCAGCAGCCGAATGTAAATGCGCGGCTGAAGTGCTTTCAGTTCTTTCTCGCTCAGGTGCAGTTCCGGGTGATTGGCAGGGCCGAACAGTGCGATTGACAGGCAGGAAAATCCCGCGATAAACGCGGAAACAACCGGGTCGGGCATATGTGCCGATAAAAACAGCATCACGGACTGGCAGCAGACGGAACCTAGCAGACAACCGTGCGGCGTTTTGGCGTGGTAACCGCCGGTGCGTGCTCGCAGAAAGCGAAACACAAACGTGTAAAACAATGTGCCGCCCCAGCCGACGATCAACGCCCCCAAGGGCAGCAACAGCACAAGCGAAGCAATGCTCATAATATTTTTGATCAGCATATAGTGGCACCACTCGGTCTGTTCCTCGGTGATGTACTTGCGCCGAAGCAAAAAATCGGTCATCGTTTCGGCAAGGTGTTCCATACTGTGCCCCCCTTGCTGAATACGATAGACCGATTTGTCTGAAAAGTCTAGAAAAACGGTAAAACTGCAAAATTCCGTGCGCAACTACAAGTTTTACTTATTTTGTACAGTAACAACTGCTTTTTGCTTGGCTGTATCCGGCCATTCAAGGCAGAATAGGAAAGAGCCGTCTTTATAATCCATCAGATAAAAAACGCCATATTTGTGCAGGATATCCATTACATTCGGAAGGCCAAAGCCGTGCAGTTCCGGTTCTGGCTTGGTGGTGGGGATATGATCGCCAAAAATTTCGACTGACTTGCTAGCATTTTCGACTGAGAAAAACAGCGTCGGTGGGTTGTCACTTTTATTATAGATTGCTTTCACGGCCATGCGACGCTCCTGCTTTTCCAATTTTTCGCAGGCTTCGATGGCGTTGTCCAGTAAATTGCTCATCACGACTGTCAAATCGACCGAAGGAATCGACATTTCAGAAAGGTCATTGATCTCAAAATGCAGATCAATATCCTGTTCTTTGGCCGCATAGCCCTTCTGATTGAAAATCGCATCTATGATGGGATTGTGCGTATTCACCAGTAGGATGCGCTCGGTTTGGCGCACTTTCAATTCGTCGAGATAACTTTGGGCCGCCGCTGTATTGCCTTTTGCCAGCAAATCGGACAGGGTGAAGAGATACCCGCGGAACTCATGCGTCATTTTCCGCTGGGCCGTGTAGGAATCACCTAGCGCCTTAACATTGGCTGCCTGAATTTCCGCACGCTGGTGTGCAACGGCCAGCGCTTCCCGCATCTGCGCAGTGGATTCCAGTTGATCCAGCAGAAACAGTGCAACCATATCGACCGCGCACATCACAAGCAGGCAAAACATCCACGCGTTATTCTCACCTGCGGCGCTTCCTGCGTCGTACACCTGGTAGAGCACAAACAACGTACACAACGGGAACAGCGTCAATGCCGGTATCCATGCGCGCGGCTTTCCACTTTCTGGCGGCGGCGTATGGAAACGCCGAATCAGCATAACAAACGCCACAATGCACAGCCACCGCAAAAAGAGAAAAGCAGTGTAAAGCGGTTTATTATACACATACTCCGCTTGCGTCATGCCCGAATAAAACAGCAATGCCCTTTCGGTCAGCGCTGCAATGGAAAAAAAGCAGGAATACCCTGTTATTACAACAAACAATCGCCGATCCCATCTGCTGCGATATAACGTTAAACTCATGGCATAATCGAGTGCAATTTCAATCAAAAAGCGGAGAATATTGATATAGTCGTAATCGTATGGCAGCACATTTATGATGACTGTGGTAATGGCAGTCCATAGAAGCCAATATGACCAGAATTTTCTTCCGCTAAAACGTCTGATGAAAAAGCTGTCCCACAGTTTTGTGTACAACCAAATCTGTAGAGCATTCAGAAAAATACTCAACACATATCCCATCAGCCGCGCCCTCTCCATACCATATATTTCTTCTTAATCCCCCTGTATCCGTGCAAACTAATTGGAAGCGTCTGGCCGATAGTCAGCGTAACACCGTTCGTTTGCAAGGAGGAAATATAGTTCATATTGACCAAAAAGCTGTTGTGGATGCGCAAAAAGCCGTCATCCTCCAGCTGATTTTCCAGCTCCCGCAATGCCATACGGCTTTTTCGCACAGGTGCGGAAACATCCGCCATGTGGAACTTGACCATCCGTTCGTCTATTTCTGCATAGACTAAATCGTCAAGTACAATATTCGTTCCCTCTCCCTCGCACATCACATTCAGTGTGCGGGTACGGCTGCGGCAGGCCGCCAGTGCCTGGCGAAAATAACTAGGCAACTTTTCCGCCAGCTGCAATTTTGGCAAAAAGCGGAACGCATTCACCTCATACCCTTCAGCGGCATATTCACCGTAATTCGTAACAAAAATCAAAACGAAATCCTTACGGATCGCACGCATTTGTCTTGCCAGCTTCATGCCATTGATATCACCCATATCAATGTCCAAAAACACGAGATCCGCCCTTTGAATGTCCGTCTTTGTCAGGACTCGCGGGTCGTTCACGCAAATGGTCTGCATCTGGCGCCTGTTATAGTCCGGCAAGGCAGCAATCGCGCTTTGCAGCGTATTTGTAAACGCTGTATCGTCATCGCAAATCAAAATATGCAGCATAGAATCACCATTTTCAGGGGTGTGTCGGAAGTTGTTGGAATTTGTATTCAAAATAATGCGCCTCCCTTTTCCTGTCAAGAGATCCCCTTTGCTTTCGGACAAAAGAACGGTTTTAATTTATAATAGTTGATTATCTGTCCAGCGTCAACCTATACACTATAAAATAATGGGGGTGACGCAAATGTTGGTTGATTTTTCCGAACGGCTAAAGCGGCTTCGGCGCGAAAAAGGATACTCGCAGGCAGCGCTTGCCCAGAAAGTTTCGGATATGGGTCAAAATTTGAGTGAGGCGGCACTGGCAAAATACGAAAGCAGCCGAACGTACCCCAACTTGCAGGTGGCCGCCTCTCTTGCGGATTATTTTGGCGTTTCCATTGACTATCTAGCCTGCGGAGAAAAAGCATCTGTCATTTCTGTTGATGGTCTAACAGATGAACAGGTTGATTTGGTGACAGAACTTGCCCGTAGTTTACAGCAGCAAAACAAAAACCATCGGGTCACCCCGACACCAGAACAGCAGGAATTGGTGTTTAAGGTGATTGAGCAATTTTTGAAATGATTTCAATACAGTCAAGGCCGGACGCACTCTGCGCCCGGTCTTTTTTGCAGTTACGCACGATTTTTTGCAGGTTTGCCGTTTTATTGGATTTTCGAGGTTTTAGGTGTTACAGTGTAACCACAAGGAGCGGTCATCTTATCCTCTGCGGTGCAATATGCGGAGTCCTTGCGTTATTCCATCTTCCCGCAAAATACATCGCTTTTTTCTGCGCAATTGTTATCCTGGTGCTTGCCTGTGTTTCTGCCAAGTACTTAAAAGGCTCCCGTATGCAGTCCGTTCCTTCCTGCACTTTTTCTCAAAACAGAGCTTTCGTATGCTTCTTGTCCATCGTGTACTGCTGGTTTTTGTGGTTCTTCCGGCCGCCATTTCTGTATTCCTGGCATCCGTTCTTTGCGTTCGTCATTTATTTCGTTTCCCGTGCCATATTATCAACCATATTAGGCTATATATCAAAGCCATTAACTTATATTTAAGGCAGCGCCGCACAATTCAAAGCTATCGTTTTGGGCAGGGCGGGGATTTATTCAGAAACGCCTTAGCCAACCTCCAAGACACCCCACCAAAGGTTCCCGCATCGGCGCACAGATGCGGAACCCATTCGCCCTGCCGCCGACCCGATACATTTCGGATATGACGAACCATTATAGTGAAAGAGAATTTTAAGAAAACCAAGAAGCGTTTCTTGCCCCTGATGTCGGCGCTTGCGCTGGCCGTCCGCATAGCAGTTACGGAAAATCTCAAAAAGATTCCCAACCATATGAAACAAAAAACCATCGTTCCAGCCCTTCACTTTCTCCTGCCCAGCCTGTTCGGGGTGGGGGTGTTCTATGCGGTGCCGTTTGCGGTCAGCGTGTTTTTTACGTTTACACAGGGGGTGGCGCACCCGCACTTTGCGGGGCTGCAAAATTTCCGGGAGCTGTGGGGCACTGCCGTGTTCCGGCAGGCGCTTGGTAACACGGTGCTCTTTCTCACCGTTGGGCTTTGCCTGCTTTTGGCGTTGGCGTTGTTTGCGGCGCTTGTGTGTGCCAAGGGGCGCTTTGCGCCGCAGGAGCTGGCGCTGCTGCTGCCCATGGTGATCCCCGTCAACAGCTTTGCCCTGGGCTGGCAAAGCCTTTGGGGGCAGAATGGGGCTGTGAATCGTCTGTTGGGTCTGGCCGGGCGGGAACCGGTCGATTTTTTGAACGGTGCGGCGGCTTTTCCGCTTCTGGTGGCGCTGTACCTCATCAAAAATACCGGCTGTGTCAGCCTGATTTTGGCCGCCGTCATCCGCGCCGTCCCGCAGGATTATCAGGATGCCTACCAACTGGACAGCACCAGCGAATGGGGGTATGTGCGCCGCGTTTTGCTGCCTCTGCTCACACCGACGCTGCTGATCGGAATGCTGTTGGGCATCAGCAATTACTTTTTGATGTTCCGGGATGTGTATGCGCTGTACGGCAGCAACCCGCCCGCACGGCTGTATATGCTGCAGCATTTCATGAACGGCAATTTCTACCAGTTAAACCATCAGCTTCTCAGTGCCGCTGCGCTGGCAACGGTGCTTTTGATTACTGGCACGGTTTGGTTCGGCAAACGCTGCACTGTGGAAAAAACGGAAAACGGGAAAGGGCGGCGGCAATAATGTGGAAAAAAGGCGTGCGGTTTCGCCTGCAAAAGCTGGGGCTGAACCTTTTGGCGGCGTGCTGCCTACTGCCGGTGATCTTTCTGCTGGCAAATTCTCTTTGCGTTGGCGGAACCGTCAGCTTGACACAGTATGAGGACATTCTTTTGTACCAGCGGCCGTTCTACGTCTGGTTCTGGAACAGTGCTGCCTACACGGCATCCACCCTTGCGGTTTCCCTGCCCGTCAGCGTTTTGGCGGGGTATGGATTCAGCCAGTTTTCCTTCCCTGGACGGAATTTTTTGCTGGGATTCTATGTTCTGCTGATGCTGATGCCATTCCAGGCAACGGTCGTATCGCAATATTTGACGCTGAACGCCCTTGGTCTGCTGGATACCCCGTGGGCTGTTATCTGGCCGAACGCTTTTCAGACGTTCGGCGTATTCATGATGACACAGTTCATGGCGTCCATTGACCGGGAACTCCTGCAGGCGGCCCGGCTGGACGGTGCAGGACATGGAACGCTGTTTTTCCGCATTGTGCTGCCGCTGTGCCGCCCGGCTGTTTTCTCCCTGCTGTTGCTGCAATTCCTTGCGTGCTGGTCCCTGATCGACCAGCCGCTGCTGTTTTTGAAAAACGGTGCGCTGTACCCGCTGGCGCTGGAGCTGAACAGCCAGACCTTTGGCAGCTCGGCGTATGTGGCAGGGGCGATTTACGCGGTGCCGCCGGTTTTGGCCTATGGCCTGTGCCGGAAGTATCTGACACAGGGGGTAAAAAGCCTGTGACGCAAAATGTGAAGCGAAACACGATTGGCCGCCTGGCGCTTGGCTTTTTTGCGGCGATGCTGGTATTGACCCTGCTGAACCAAAAAATTGATGCCCTGCGCACCCCGACCGTGGCGACGGTATGGCCCAAAGCGGGGCAGATCAACGGCGCGGAATATTCGACGGTGCTGCCTACAGAAACGCTGCGGCAGGAGAACGGAGAAACCTTTGTTTACATCGCAGAGGAAAGCACCTCCTGGCGATATGAAACCACGGCCCGGCGCGTGCGCGTGACGGTGCTGGAGCAAAACGAAAGCTGGACGGCAGTCAGCGGCCTGTCCGGCGATGCCCCGGTGGTGCAGTACGCCACGCGGGCGCTGAACGCAGACGGCGGCCCCGTGCGGCTGTGGGAGGGGACAGCATGAAACCATTCCATATGGCGCGGAAAATTTTGCTTCCGGCCGTGCTGCTGGCCCTGGCGATCGGTTTGGCATGGAAACAAACGGAATTGGCCGCATCACTGCCCGCTGATCGGGTCGAAATTCTGACAGACGGCGGAGCGTCCTATCTCGTTCCTGCGCGTGCGGCGCTGGAACAGGCCGGTGCAGACGGGGAAGCCTTTGTAGCTACGCTGGAAAACGACCGTCTGGTACTGGCCGAAGTCACCTTGTTTACGGCCCAGCAGGCCGACGCCGCCCTGACCCATGCGGGGATCACTGACGTGCGGGTCCTGGATTACAGTTGGGGCAAAGAGCTTTTGCGTCAGCTCGTCACATTGCGGCGGATGGGGATGGCACTTGCCGCCATTGCCGCACTGCTCTGGTGGCTGGCGTGCGGGGTGCGCAGGGAACTGCGGTGTGCCGGGGCGGCCTTGCGGCATTCCTATTGGCAGGAATGGCTGCCCGACCATGCGGCCGCACTGCTGGCCTGGGGCATTGCGGCACTCCCCTGCCTATTGGCGGTCGCTTTGTTGGCACGTTGGCTGTGGCAGGTCGAAATCGTTTTGCCGGCAGGGCTGATTCCTGCAGGCAGCCTGTTTGACCGCGCCCATTACGCCGCGTGGCTGGAAAGGACGTTCCCTGCAGGGCATTGTTCCGCTTACGCCGCCGCTTTGCGCCAGACCATTGTGCAAAGCCTTCGCCTGGGGACAGCGTCCGGGCTGGCGTTTCTTGCATGGCTTGGTTGGGGGCGCTGCATGAATACGCATCAAAAAAAGTGATTTTGGAAACGGGTTTGCGCTGTGCATTTTGAAAGCGAGAGCGAAAAGAGGTCGACCAACATGAAATCTTCTCCTTTCCATAACCGAATTCGCCTGCTGGCTTTGCTGGCCGCATTTGTTCTGGCTTGTGCCGGGTGTGTTTGGCTTTTTCTGCACAGCGGGCGGGCGAACCGCCGCCAAGAAGCAGAACCGGTTTCCGCCTCCGCACAAACGGCGGAAGCTGCCGCCCTGCCTAACTTTGCTGCGCCGGTGCTGTACGACGCACAGTCGGAAGTGACCGAAGAGCTTCCCGATGACCATGCCTGGCAGCAGGAAATCTTTCCCTATGGCGATGATCTGGTTCAACTGAATTACGGCGGGGATGATGCCCTGTTTGCTGCGGTGTCTGCCTTGACCGGGAGCACGGTTCTGGCCTTCCCGGCGCAGGATTTTCCCAACTTGGGCACGCTTCGCTGTGCCAGCGCTGCCCTTGCCCCGGACGGGACGCTCTGGCTCCTCGGCTATGACGAAACGACGCAGGAATTTGCCCTGCAAGGCTCCGGCCAGGGCGAACCGGCACGGTTGGGTGTCTGCCCCTTTGACTACGCCAGCCCGGATGCCTTTGCGGTGTGCGGGGACTATGCCGCTGTGCTGGGCAGGATCGGCACAGAGCGGATTTTGGTGATGTACGACCGCGCCACGGGACAAAGTACCAGAAAAACCGGCGTACAGTCGTTTTGCTTTGGGGCGGATGGTACACTGTATTGCGTCAAAACGGATGGCACCCTCTGCGCCGCCGACCCCATGCAGACCAAAAGCCTTTGGCAGCAGGAGCTTCCCAGCGGGTCTGCATATCAGCAGGTGTGGTACAGCCCGCAGGTTGGGCTGTTCAGCTGTGCCAGCCGCGGGGGAACGGTTCGGCTGCATGACGCGGAAACAGGAGAACCGACAGCGGCGTTTTTTACGGCGGCGGAAAATGGGCTGGATTACACGGCGGAGGGGATGGCGAGCGCCTCCTTTGCCGTCGGGGCGGACAAACGGGTGCTGTTCTGCCAAATCACAACGGACTATGACCAGCAGCCGATAGAAAGCCGCCGCATCACCCGCGTCTTTTTGCCCCGAACCGCAAGCAACGCTGCGGTGACACTGACCATCACTGCGCCCTACCCGGCGCAGGGGTTGGTGTCCTGCGTGCGGCTGTACCAAAGCCGACACCCGGAGGTGGAGATCGTCTGGGACACCGCCTACGACACCGTGAGCGATTATAGCGCCCACTGGGAGCAGTACGCCGAACAGCTGTCGCTGCGGCTGATGAGCGGTGACGTGGGCGATATTGTGCTGCTGAACGGTTCCGGCCTGGAGGTGAGCGCCGTGCTGGAGAGCGACGCCATGGCCGATTTGACGCCCTATCTGGAACAATGCCCCTACCGTGACGAGCTGGACGAGGAACTGTTGCAGCCGCTGACCAACAGCGCGGGGCGGCTGTGCGGCGTTCCGCTGGGGGTATCGCCGCAATATTTGATCTACAACGAGACGTTGGGCCAGTCGCTTGGCCTGACATGGGACACCGATGCCCTGACCTGGAAGGACCTGCTGGACTTAGCCACCGTCTGGCAGGCAGCGGGGGAGGCAAGTCCTTCGCTGTTCTGCACGGGCACGGCGCGGGACCCGGATTCGATTTTGGAGGACTTTCTCCTGGCCAATCTGGACAGCTTTTCCGATGCGGCTGCGGCTGCCGCACTGGAGCCGCAGCTTGCGGCGCTTCAAGCGCTGTGGGACGGCGACACCCTGATGCGTGCCGGTACGGACGGCCGCTTTTGGAGCGACGGCTTTTTTGAGAATGTCCTTTTCACCATGGGTTCCGCCGCCAACTATGAAAATTTGCTGGAAAACCTGACGGCGGCGGAGCAGGCCAGCCAGTGTACCCTGCGCCTAGTTCCCATCCCGTTGGGCGAAAATGCAAGCAGGCGCCAAAACTACGCCGTCAGTTGGGGGATCTCCGAACGATCCGGCAACAAGGAGGCGGCCTGGGCGTTGCTGGAAGCCACGCTTGGCGAGGACGGCTTTGTGAACGATATTTACAGCAAAGATTACGCGCTTGTCAACCGCGTGGCCGACCGCCAGCGGTATGAAGCAATCTTCGCCGCACGGCACAGCGTCCAGCCGCAGGAGCGCCACTATGCGCAGTACCGCGCTGTCTGCCTTCAGCCGACCAGCCGTTACAGTGAGCCAAACAACTGGAAAGCCTGCGTTCTGGCACCGATCCAAGAGGCTGTCACAGGCACCGCCCCGCTGGACGAGGCCATCCAAACTGCCGTGACCAACTGGAATCGGGAACGGGTAGAGTAACCAATTTCATATGCTTCATTGCGCCAAAAGCGCTGTGATGAAAAAACTTTGGTAAAATTTGCTGCATCGTTTTCATCAATTTTATACCGAAGTTTATTGAAAAGTTTCCGAATGTCGGCTTTCTATAAGGAGGTGATTATTTGAAAGGCTATTTTGTAGGTACAATTTCAGCGAAAAAAGTTAGAAGAAAACAGATCATCAATTGACAGCACAAGCTATGTTTATGCATCAACAAGAACAAAGCAGGCGCAGCCGAGAGGCGTGCGCCTGCTTTGCCTTGAACGAAAGATTCTGCTTGAAACAATGGATTGTTATTTGAATGCAAATTATCCAAATCAGTTGAATGGTGCCATGTCAGTATTATCTGAAATGAATTTCAGATATTTGGCATGGCACTGTTTTATTGATAATACGACATCGCATCCACTCTCTCTCCGTTTTCCCTCACCTCAAAATGCAAGTGGTTCCCCGTGGCGCGGCCGGTGTGGCCGACGTAGGCGATCACCTGCCCGGCCTGCACCTGTTGGCCTTGGGTGACGCAGATTTGACTGCAATGGGCATAGAGCGTTTGCAGGCCGCTGCTGTGGTCGATTTGGACGTAGTACCCGTAGCTGCCGCCCCAGCTGTCAAGGGCGTTGGCCACTGTGACCGTTCCGTCCGCGTCGGCAAGAATTGGCGTACTCTCCGGCACAGCAATATCAGTACCGTCGTGGTAGCTGGTTTCGCCGGTCAACGGGTCGGTGCGGTAGCCGAACGGCGAGGTGATGCTGCCGGGAATCGGCAGCGGCCATTGCAGGGTGCCGGTCGGTGTGTGTGTCGTGTCGGGCATTAAAATTTCACTGCTGCCCGCCGCAAAGCCGCCGAGAAGTTCGGCCCACAGCGTTTCATATTCCGGGTCTTGCAGCAGGGGCAGGTATTCGGCTTG
>ERZ791819.891-NODE-891-length-10890-cov-5.540932_pt1 | contig 10890 bp, 6 predicted proteins | sample MGYA00510301_ERZ791819 | MGnify/ENA primary metagenome ERZ791819 (study PRJEB30046, sample SAMN00791999) | human gut metagenome | study: EMG produced TPA metagenomics assembly of the A metagenome-wide association study of gut microbiota in type 2...
GGCGGCTGTCGTTGGGGGAAGCATCGGTCAGCAGGATGAGCAGGTGCCGCGGGGCGGGGCCGGGGGCAAAGTCCAGCAGATCGCCCGCGGCCAGCAGGGCCAGGCCGTCGCGGTTCCAGCCGGAGGCAAAATACCGGTTGATGTTCTGGCGGTTCTTGTCGGCAAAGTCCTTGAGCACCCGCAGCACGGTGTAGCCCCGCAGGCTGCTGAAGGCACTTACCCGCACCGGGATGCCGCAGTTGGCCAGGCTCTCGGCCAGGATGGACCCCTGCGCCGCGATGACCTCCTGACAGTGCAGGCGGGAGGCGGAAGCGTCCAGCAGCAGGTCCACCGTAAAGGCGGGGTGATTTTCCTCTTCGGCGCACAAAAACACCCGGTCATCGTTCAAAAGCGGGGCGCGCCACACCCGCCCGGGGTCCACATTGCCGCTGCGGGCCACCCGCGCGTTGGGCTGCTGATGCACCAGGATGCAGTTGCGGATCTGCTCGGTGAGCCGCAGCACCACGCTGCGGTGCAGCTCCTGATTTTTGGCGTAGTAGGCGCGGTTGCGGTCGGCCTGCAGCTCGGCCTGTTCGGCCAGATGCCGGGCCTCCGGGGTGGGAGCCTGTTCCGGGCTGGGCACGCCCGCGCTGAACCACAAATGGCACCCCAGATGCACCCCGGTGCACAGCTCCTGTTCAGCCTTGCGCAGCCGCTCCGGCGGGTAGAGGGAGCGGCCGAAGCAGCTCTCGATGTAGGCGCGGTCCTGCGCGGCGTTCTGCTTCAGGGTGATGTGGGCCTGCCGTTTGTCCACGCTGGGGCCGCTGCCGGCGGCGTCCACCGCGTTGGAGTGCTCCACGGTCACTCGGTCGGTCTTGATCATCTGGGTGGGCAGGGCCTTGGTGGCAAGGGTGGCCAGCAGGCCGTCCAGATGCAGGTGCAGCGCCGCTTTCGGATGCACGGTGCCGTCGAAGAGGTCAAACGCTGCGTACACGGCCAGCAGGGCGTCCTGCAATTGGTCCGGCTGCGGGGCGGTGTCCGGGGCCAGCGCCCGGAACAACCCGCTCTCGTAGGGGGTCATCACGGGCAGATTGCGCCCCAGCACGCTGCGCCAGCGGGCCGCCTGCATGGTGTACACCAGCTGGTTCCTGGCCATCCACTCCTGCCGGGAAAGTTTGTACTGGATGGCAAAAAAGTAGTCGGCGTGAGAAGAGCGCAGCGCTTCCAGCACCGGGCGGCGGGGCAGCTCCAGCCGGTAGGCCGCGTTTTCGAGGTAGAGCCACGCCAGATCGTCCAGCATGGCCTGCCGCAGATCGCCCGCCCAGCGGTCAAAGATGCGGTTTATCAACTTGTCACCGTAATATTTGTGCACAAGGCCCACGATGGTGTTCATGTAAAAATCCACCGTGCCGTCGGTGTTGTGGGCCAGAAACAGCGGCTCAAAGCCGTAGGCGCCCGCAGCCGCCCAGACCTGATTGGCCGCCCGCCGCTCCTGTGCGGTGTAGCTCTGGGCTTCCATCAGGCAAACAGCTTGGCCGCATCCAGTTTGGCCGGGATGCGGGCCGCGATCACGTCGCGGATCAGGCCCTGCTCGTAGCTGTCAAAGGCCTTGTTGGTGATGCCCATGTCCAGCGCGGCCCCTGCGGGGATGCCGCGGCGGATCAGGCGCAGCGCGTCCAGCATGCCGCGCAGGTCCAGTGCCTTGGTGGAAATTTCCGCACTGTCGCACTTTTTCTGCAAGTCGAGGAACAGCAGGGCGAACTGGTGGGCGTACTTCGCAGCAAGATCCGGGAACTGTGCCCGCAGCAGCTTTTCCAGGTTGTCCTGGGTGATGGTGGGCATCTGGATGACCACGAAGCGGGAGGTCAGGGCCTCGTTCAGCTCCCGGGTGCCGGCGTAGCCGTAGTTCATGGTGGCGATGAAGCGGGTCTCCTCGGCCAGCGGGATGCGGTCGTAGCCGGGCACGTCAATGGCGCGGCGGAAGTCCAGCACTGCGTGCAGCACGGCCAGCGCCTCGTTCTTGGCCATGTTGATCTCGTCCAGCACGCCAAAGCCGCCGCACTGGGCGCAGCGGTACACCGGTCCGGGGCGGAACTCCACCCGTCCGTCGGCAAAGGTGTCCATGCCGATGAGGGAGGCCGCGTCCATGTTCACATGGAACGAGATGTCCCACGCGGGGCGGCCGAAGGCGGCGGAGAGGTTCTCGGCCAGCACGTTCTTGCCGGTGGCCTTGCCGCCCGCCAGCAGCAGGTTTTCGCCGCAGAGCAGGGCGGCCAGCGCCTGCTCCCACACCTCTTTGCCGTAGTAGGTAAAGGCCGGGGCCGGGATGCGGGGCCGCAGCGCAGCGTCCAGCGGATGGGCGGCACGATATTCCTCTACCGCAGAAAGCAGGGCCGGGTCCACGCCCTCCTGCCGCAGCGTCTCAAGAAGTTCAGACATTGTACAATACACCTCGATGCTTTGCCGGTTGTTTGCAGCAAACCGGCTGCTCAGCCCTATCATAGCACAATCGCGGGCATTTGTGTAGGGGGCGTGCGGGGCAAAACAGCAAAGAGGGGCAGCCCCGACCGGGACCGCCCCTCTTCCCATGAAAAAGAAGAAAAGAAGGAATGTTGGATCTATGCGGGAGAACTGCGCCTTATCAGGCGTTCTCCAAGCCTGCCATCTGCTTGATGGATTTAATGGCAAAGGTCAGGGTACGACCGCAGGCAGTACCGCCCATGACGCAGGGATAGTTGTTCTGGAAGAAGCTGCCGGACATATCACCGGTGATATACAGACCGGGGATCGGCTCATTGTTGCTGTCCTTGGCCTGGCAGTTCTCGGTGATGGAGATGCCCTGCATACTGCACAGCAGAGAGGCACCCAGCCAGCAGCCGTAGAAGGGAGCGGTGCGGATGGCGCTCAAACGGCTTGCAGGCTTGCCGAAGTCCTCGTCGTTCTGCTTGTCGTACAGCTCGTTGTAGCGGGCAACGGTGGCTACAAAGTTGTCCTTGTCAGCACCGGTAAAGCCCATCTTATCGGCCAACTCCTCAATAGTGTCGGCCTTCATGATCAGGCCCTCACCCTCGTACTGCTCCAGCTGACCTTCCATCATGCCGGGGATGTAACGGGTCAGTGCAGAGCAACCGATGGTGTGGAAGCGATCTACGTCGCTGCGGAAGTTTGCATCGTGGATCATGGCATAAACATGACCCGGCTGCTGGAAGGAAGCGTGAGAAGCGTTGTCGTACTCCTGGCTCTCATTCATAAAGCGTTCGCCATGGCGGTTGACTTTCAGGAAGGGCTGGCTGCCGGGGTTGTACTGACCCACAGTGCCGGGGAAGGCTTTGCCGCCAAAGGCGTTCTCGCTGTCCACATAGCCGGCATCCACACCGGGTGCCACCAGACCACGGTCGAACAGAACGGGAGCGGGCTCTGCATCCAGATGTGCACCTGCCCAGATCGCGGCACGGATGCCGTAACCCTTGTCGGCAGGCGTATAGGAGCAGGCTGTGGTCACACTGGTGCCCAGCGGGTCCAGCTGCTCCATCATGTAGGGGTTGCCGGCATAGCCGCCGCAGGCCAGCAGAACGCCCTTGGCTGCATGGATCCGGATGAAGTGACCATCCTCAGTATTCTGTGCGATCACACCGGTAATGCGGCCGTCTGCGTCCTTTTCCAGCTTAGCCAGACCGGTGTTGAAGTCCACGCCGTAGCCCTTGCTCTCGATGTACTCCTGGAACACCACGTTGCGGGGCTTTTCACCGGCGCGGTAGTCTACCTGCTGCACGGGGAACATAAATTTGGTCTGGCTCACCTGGGTGTCATCCGGCCACTTGGCTTCATCGCCGGAGGTCAGGTTGCACACATAGTTATAAGGTTCGTTTTCCAGGATGCTGGCAACGAAGTCATGCATGGCGGCAGACTCGTTGATCCAGGTCTTGACCACACGCTGGTCGCAGCGGCCGCCCATAGAACGGGAGATCTCGCTCAGCAGCTCGGCACGGTCCACCGGGGGAACGCCCTGCTTCTGTGCTTCGCTGCTGTCGATGGCGCCGTACCAGTGGCGGGTATCCATGACGGCAGAATTCTGTTCGATCACGCGGAAATTCAGCCCGTTCTGTGCAGCATAAGCGGCTGCGCACATACCACCGTTGCCTGCGCCCACGATGACGATATCGGTATCCCATGTCTCGGTGATGGCAGCCTCGTCGATGTCGGGCTCGGTGCCCAGCCAGTCGTTCTCATCGCCGGTGGGCAGTTGCACGCTCGCAACCACAGCCTCGCCCTTAGCCTGTGCGTAGCAGCTCTTGGCAGCCTTCATCACGGCATTGGAGGTGATGGTAGAGCCGGAAACACCGTCGATCTCGGCAGAACCGGCAGCCATCAGCTGCTCGCGCAGCTCGTCGGCAGCGGCAGCACCAAAAGAAGCGGTCTCGCCGGAGGTGTCAACTACAACGTCGGTGACAGCGTTCTCAGAGAAGGTCATGGTGACCTTGACGGTGGAGGAGATGCCCTCGGCAGTGCCCTCGTAAGTGCCGGGGGTGTACAGACCGGCAGCACCGGAGGTGGAGGCAGAACCGGAGGCGGCATTGCAGGCAGCCAGAGCGCCGGCGGTCACACCGCTCATGGCGGCGGCAGCGGCGATCTTCAGAAAGCCTTTGCGGGAGATCTTGTTCATAGGTATGCTCTCTTTCTCTTCATTGTTTCAATTCTTCTTTGTCCTTCCGCAATGCACAGGGATTGCGGAATCTTTAACAAGTATAGCGACGGCGGAGGGGTTTTACAATTCAAATAAATTATATTATAATGAAGCAAAACTTATTTATTGCAAAAGGAGCAACCCCATGAGCTTGAATGCATTGCAGGGATTTGTGAGGATCGTGGAACTGGATAGTTTTTCGGAGGCGGCAGATGCGCTGTTTTTGTCACAATCTGCGCTGTCTCAGCAGATCCGTGCGTTGGAGGCACAGCTGAAAGTCCAGCTGTTTCAGCACGCGCAGCGCCGGGTGGTGCTGACTCCGGCAGGATGGGAATTTTATCCAAAGGCAAAGCAACTGCTGGAATTATACGAGGATGCAGTAAACTGTGCGCAGGCAGCGGAACTGAATGCAAACCCGCCCAAACGGCATCTGCTGATCGGGCATCAGAATATGCCGCTGCAGATGCTGGGATTTGACCTGTTTGCCGTCACAGAAGAGCTGAGCACCCGCTTTTCCCCATTGATGTACAGCTGTGCCAACCGAAAGGATATCGGGCGTGCACTGCTAAACGGTGAGATCGATCTTTCGCTGCAGATCGAGTGTGCGGAGATCGCAGCACGAGGTCTGCATTTTTACCCGGCAGTTTATATGCCGGAGATCGGCATCCCGTTCCATACGCCGCCAGAGGTGCCCCGCGGACACATTCCATTGGAGCAGGCGGTAAAATATCGGTGGATGTTTGCTGGAACACCGGAGCAATCACTGTATGAGACGGCATTGCTGCACGAGGCTTCGAGGCGGCGGGCAGAGATCATCCGCGGCGTAAAAAGTGTGCAGTATAAGCTGCCAAGCCTGATGCTGACCCCGGCGGTGTACTACCGCAGACCGAATCTTGAGCAGGTGTTTGTTCTGGATTGGAACAAGGGAATGCGGTTTGGTATCGTTACAAAAGCGGAGCCTGATCCGGTGGTGGAAGAATATGTGCGTCAGTTACAGCACCTGCTGCCCCTGCTCTCTGAAAAATTGTTCGGCATGAAGCTGGAACCGGTGGAGGACTGAACCCTCTCAGGCAAAGCCTTGCGGCTTTGCCTGAGAGGGTTCATCCCGTAAAAGCACCTGTTCTCGCTGCGTTTTGGCCGCAGGCCAACAGCAGCCACGATGCCGCTGCCCGGAACGACCCTTCCCGTGAAAAGGCAAATCCGGCGGGGCCGCAGCCCTGCCGGATTTGCAAAATCTAAAATAATATTTCCGCTGAAGATGCCCAGAGCAACGCGGAGGGCATTTCAAATCGTTCGTGTTACTCCACCACGTCCTCGAACTGGCTGTTGTACAGGTCGGCGTAGAAGCCGCCGGCGGCCAGCAGCTGGTCGTGGGTGCCCTGCTCCACGATGTCGCCGTCCCGCATCACAAGGATGAGGTCGGCGTCCTTGATGGTGGACAGGCGGTGGGCGATGACAAAGCTGGTGCGGCCCTCCATCAGGCGGTCCATGGCGGTCTGGATGCGCTGCTCGGTGCGGGTGTCCACACTGCTGGTAGCCTCATCCAGAATCAGGATGCGGTTGTCGGCCAGAATGGTGCGGGCGATGGTGAGCAGCTGCTTCTGGCCCTGGCTCACGTTGGAGGCGTCCTCGTTCAGCTCCATCTGGTAGCCGCCGGGCAGGGTGCGGATGAAGTGGTCGGCGTTGGCAGCCTTTGCGGCGGCAATGACCTCCTCGTCGGTGGCGTCCAGGCGGCCGTAGCGGATGTTCTCCAGGATGGTGCCCTTGAACAGCCAGGTGTCCTGCAGCACCATGCCGAAGCCCTCGCGCAGAGCGCTGCGGTCAAAGTCGCGCACGTCGTGGCCGTTCAGGGTGATGGAACCGGCGTCCACATCGTAGAAGCGCATGAGCAGCTTGACCATGGTGGTCTTGCCCGCGCCGGTGGGGCCGACGATGGCCACCTTCTGGCCGGGCTTCACCGTACAGCTGAAGTCGTGGATGATGGTCTTGTCCGGGGTGTAGCCGAATTTGACGTGGTCGAAGGTCACCTGACCGTCGATGGAGGCGGGGTCTGCCCGGCGGGCCGGGTCAGCGGTCTGGTCCTCTTCCGGCTCGTTCAAAAACTCAAACACCCGCTCGGCGGCAGCAGCCATGCTCTGCAGCATGTTGGACACCTGCGACAGCTGCTGGATGGGCTGGGTGAAGTTCTTGACGTACTGGATGAAGGCCTGGATGTCGCCGATGGTGATGGTGCCGTTGGCGGCAAAGATGCTGCCCACGATGGCCACCGCCACATAGCCCAGGTTGCCCACAAAGTTCATGATGGGCATCATCAGGCCCGAGAGGAACTGGCTCTTCCAGGCGGATTCGTACAGCTTGTCGTTGGCGGCGTTGAAGTCGTTCAGCACCACGGCCTCGCGGTTGAAGGCCTTGACCACGTTGTGGCCGGCATAGACCTCTTCCACCTGGCCGTTCACCACGCCCAGGGTGGCCTGCTGGGCCTTGAAGTACTTCTGGCTGAACCTGACCACCAGCAGCACCAGTGCCAGCGACACCGGCAAAATCAGGATGGCGATCAGGGTCATGCGGGGGCTGATGGACAGCATCATGATCAGCACGCCGATCATGGTGGTCACGCTGGTGATGAGCTGGGTGATGCTCTGGTTCAGGCTCTGGCCCAGGGTGTCCACATCGTTGGTGATGCGGGACAGCACCTCGCCCACGGTGCGCTTTTCAAAGTAGGCCAGGGGCAGGCGGTCGATCTTCTGGCTGATCTGGCGGCGGAAGTCGTAGCAGACTTTCTGGGAAAGGCCGGTCATCAGCCAGCCCTGGATAAAGCTGAAGGCGCTGCTCAGCAGGTACATGCCCAGCAAAAACAGCAGCACCCGGCCGATATACACAAAGTCGATGCTGCCGGTGCCCCGCAGCTTGGCGACCCAGCCGGTGGCAAGGGCCGTGGTGGCTTTGGCCAGCACCTTGGGGCCGGCAATGTTGAAGATGGTGGACAGAATGGCAAAGACAATGGCCGTGATGAGCGGCAGTTTGTAGTGGCTCATGGTCTGGAGGAGCTGCCGCAGCGTGCCCTTGAAGTCCTTGGCGCGCTCGGTGGTCATGCGTCCGGGTCTTGGCATATCACACACCCTCCTTTTCTGGATTCAGTTGTTTAAGGTCCAGTTCCTTCTGGCTCAGCTGGCTGCGGGCGATCTCCTGATACTCCGGGCAGCTGGTCATGAGCTGGGCATGGGTGCCCTTGCCCACCAGACGGCCCTCGTCCAGCACCAGGATCTGGTTTGCGTGCAGCACGGTGGAGATGCGCTGTGCCACGATGATGACGGTGGCGTTGTCGGTCTGGGCCTTCAGGGCGCGGCGCAGGGCCACGTCGGTCTTGTAGTCCAGGGCCGAGAAACTGTCGTCAAACAGATAAATTTTCGGGTCCTTGGCAATGGCACGGGCGATGGACAGGCGCTGTTTCTGGCCGCCGGACACGTTGGAACCACCCTGGGCAATGGGGCTTGCGTAGCCCTCCGGCTTTGCGTCGATGAACTCGGTGGCCTGTGCGATGGCAGCGGCCTTTTTCACGGCGGCGTCGGTGATGTGGTCCCCGCCGAACTTCAGGTTGCTGTCGATGGTGCCGCTGAACAGCACGCCCTTCTGGGGCACATAGCCCAGCAGGTCGTGCAGCTGTGCCTGGGGCATCTGGCGCACGTCGATGCCGTCCACGGTCACGCTGCCGCCGGTCACGTCGTAGAAGCGGGGGATCAGGTTGAGCAGGGTGCTCTTGCCGCAGCCGGTGGAGCCGATGATGGCAGTGGTCTCGCCGGGCTTTGCGGTAAAGCTGATGTGCTCCAGTGCATCGCTGTCGGCACCGGGGAAGCGGAAGCTCACGTCGTGGAACTCCACCACGCCCTGCCAGTTCTTGTGCTCCTTTGCGGCCTTGGCGTCGGCTTCGTCCGGGTCGTGGATGGTGGCCTTGGTGCGGATGACCTCGTCGATGCGGTCTGCGGCCACACCGGCACGGGGCAGCATGACGGCCACCATGGCCAGCATCAGGAAGGACATGACGATCTGCATGGTGTAGGTGATGAAGGCGATCATCTCGCCCACCTGCATGGTGCCGTTGTCCATGGCCTTGCCGCCGAACCACACGATGAGCAGGCTGGTGCCGTTCATGATCAGGGTCATAAAGGGCATCATGGCCACCATGGCGCGGTTGGTGAACAGCTGGGTGCCCATCAGGTCCTTGTTGGCCTTGTCGAAACGAGCCTCCTCAAAGGCCTCCCGGCTGAAGGCACGCACCGGCATGATGCCGGTGAGGATCTCGCGGCTGACGAGGTTCAGCCGGTCCACCAGCGTCTGCATGATCTTGAACTTGGGCATGGCCACGTTCATCAGGAAGAGGATGAGCAGCAGCAGCAAAGCCACGTCCAGCACCACGATCCAGGACAGGCCCGAAGAGCTGCCGATGACGTGCAGCACACCGCCGATGCCCAGAATGGGCGCATAGGCCACCATGCGCAGCAGCATGACGCAGACAAACTGCACCTGCTGGATGTCGTTGGTGGTGCGGGTGATGAGGGACGCGGTGGAGAAGTTCTCGATCTCCGCATGGGAGAAGTGGATGACGGCGGAGAAGGTCTCACGGCGCAGGTCGCGGCCGATGGCGGCGGACACCCGGGAGGCCAGGAAGCCCACCGCGATGGACACGGCCACCATCAGCAGGGTCAGGGCCAGCATCTGGCCGCCTACCTTATATAAATAGTGCATCTGCACAGCGTGGGCAATGCCCTGGGCCTCGTACTCCAGCCCCACCAGCAGCAGAGCCTGGCTCTTCAGGTTCTCCACCACGGTGTCGTCCAGCTGGCCGATGGCACCGGTCAGCTGCTGCTGCACGGTGTCCCGGCTGAAACCGGGCATCTGGCTCATGGCGGCAAACTGGCCGCACACGGTGTCCAGATCGTCAGCCGTGGGGGCCACAGTCTCGGTTTCCGTGTCGGGATTGCGGTCGGCACCGGAGGCCTGCAGGTCCGCAAGGCCGGTCATGCCCATGCCGGTCTGCCCGGCGGGGGTGTTGGCTGCCTGGGTGGCCGCCAGATACAGCACGATGTCCGGGGTGGTCACAGCCTCTTCCAGCGCGGTGCGCTCGTCGGCGGTCAGGTCGGTGCGCAGGCGCAGCACATCGCCGTCGGCGGTGTAGGCGTTCTGGAAGGCAGCGGCGTCCTCCTCGCGCATCAGCAGCGAGAGGGCATCCAGCGTGCTCTGCCGCACTGTGGCAGGCAGGGGGCTTTCGATGCCGCCCTGCTGGATGCCGGTGTCCACGATCTTGCTGGTGTAGTCCGGCAGCGACAGATCGCAGTACGCCTGCACGAACAGCAGTGCGAACACCACGAGGCAGACAGCCCAGTGACGGGCCAGCTGCTTAAAGATCTTTGTCATGGTTTGATTCTCCCTTCGGTTTGGTGGTACGCGCAGCGTTTTCCGCAAGAATGGCTTCCATCAGCGCGCCGCGCAGCGCTTCCATCTGGGCCAGCTGTTCCGGCTCCAGCCGGGCCATGACACTGGAAAAGTAGTCCCCAAGAGCAGCCTCGCACTGTCGGCAGGCCTCGTATCCCTTGGGCGTGAAACGCACCAGCGTCTTGCGGCGGTCGGCAGGGTCGGCAAAGCGTTCCACAAGGCCGTCCTGCTCCATCTGCCGCACCGTGCGGGAAATGGCAGGAAGCGGTTGATGAAGCTCCTGAACAAGATCGGAGATATAAACGGCACCGTCCTGTCCATGGAGCCGAATGCAGCCCAGCAGCCCTTCCAGCATGGGAAAGTGGCGCTTGGGGCAGTCGGCCAGAGCGGCCTTCATGCCGGCCTTGGATGCTTTGCTCAGCCGGTGGATGTAGCGGCAAAGCCCGCGGAAACTCAACGTGGATTCCTCAGACACGCGATCCCTCCTCTCAAAAATTACTTAACAGCTGTTAACTGTTAACGCTTGACAATAATAGCCTTTTGCAGGCCGGATTGCAACCCCCTGCAGGGATTGTTTCACAAAAGTTCACAAACGTTTGTGCCCCGCATACACATAAAGCAAAGGGGGCATCGGGCATGGAACAGCGTTTGTGGATGATCCTGCAATTGTTCGGCGGGGCGGCACTTTTCGTATACAGTATGGACACCCTCACGGACGCTTTGCAGCAGGCGGCGGGGGACACCCTGCGGCAGGCCCTTGCCCGGCTCACGGCCCACCCGCTGGCCGGGGTGCTCAC
>ERZ791819.898-NODE-898-length-10863-cov-2.403127_pt1 | contig 10863 bp, 6 predicted proteins | sample MGYA00510301_ERZ791819 | MGnify/ENA primary metagenome ERZ791819 (study PRJEB30046, sample SAMN00791999) | human gut metagenome | study: EMG produced TPA metagenomics assembly of the A metagenome-wide association study of gut microbiota in type 2...
CTGCATTGTAGGATGTGAGGGAAAAAACCAGGAAAGAATATATTTTGATAAAGTCTTAATCATTGTTTTTTTGATGTTTAGAATTCAACATTTAAGCCAAACACGAATGTCTTGTTGAGAGGGTATAGGCTCGCTCCCGAGCTTACGCTGTTCTCTGGGTCGAAACCTTCGTAGAAGTTGTCTTTTATAGTAAACAAGTTCTGCGCGCTCGCATATACTCTCAGCTTTGAGATGTGTGCAGTCTTTGTGATAGAAGAAGGCAGAGTGTAGCCGAGAACGATGTTCTTGAGTCTGCAATATGCTCCGCTCTTTACCCAGAAAGAGGAAATCATATTGTTGGGGTTTGTCGCGTTCGGATCCTCGAGCAGACGCGGGAATTTTGCGTCGGGGTTTTCGGGAGTCCAATAGTCAAACTGATATTTGTAGATGGTGTAGTTTCCACACAACGCTCTTGCGCCGGCGCCGGAGTAGTATACGTCCTTTTTGCCTACGCCCTGGAAGAAGGCTGAGAAGTCGATTCCTTTCCATTGCAAACCGAGAGTCAGACCGAACTCGTAGCGAGGAGTCGGGTTGCCGATGATTGTGCGGTCGTGGCTGTCGATTTTGCCGTCGGGCACACCGTCAGGACCGGAGATGTCTTTATATTTAATGTCGCCAGGAGCCACGTTGGCTTTGTTGCCGCCATACACAGGCGATGCGTCAATCTCTTCGCGCGACGAGAAGTATCCGTCGGCTACATATCCGTACCACGAACCGTAAGGCTTGTCCTCGGTGGTCAGTGTGGTTCCGCTTTTATATTCTTTGCCGTAAAGGTTGATCACTTTGTTTTTTACATCAGAGATGTTTCCCTTTATGTAGTAGTCAACATTGCCAATTCTGTCTTGCCATGCGATTGAGAATTCCCAACCGTTGTTTCTCATCGAACCGGCGTTCTCCCAAGGAGAGGTCATTCCTACGAACAGAGGCACGGGGAATTGTTGCAGCATTTCGTCGATGTTGCGCACGTAATAGTCGAAACTACCGCTCAATCTGTTTTTCAGGAAAGCGTAGTCGACACCGATGTCGAACTGGTGTGATTTCTCCCAAGTGATGTTCGGGTTTGCAAGCTGGGTCTGAGCCACGCCCGGAGAAAACTCTTTGTCAAACCAGTATCCGTATGCTGTTGAGCTTCCGATAGATGCGGAATAAGGGTAGTAGCTGCTTATCGCCTGGTTGCCCAACAGACCGTATGATGCTCTCAGCTTGAAGTTGTCCATGACGTTTTTGGCAGATTCCCAAAATGCCTCCTCCGAGATTCTCCATCCGGCAGAAACAGAAGGGAAGAAACCCCATCGGTTGTTGCCGATGAATCGCGACGTTCCGTCGTAGCGTCCGTTGACCTCAAACAGGTATCTGTTGTCGAAAGAATAGTTTACTCTGAACAGGTATGAGAGCATCGCCCATGCGTGGCGTGCGCTTGAGTTTGTCATTGTCGCCGCATCGCCGTTGTTCAAATCTTGATAGCCGTCGTAATGATAATTTTTTCGTCCGGCAATCAGGTATGAGTAGTTGAGTTCTTCCGACTGGAAGCCCATCAGGAGTTTAAGATAGTTCCTGCCGAAAGTGTTTTCGTATGTTCCAATCAGGTCGTATTGCTTGCGCACTTGCTTTGTGCGTTGGTCCGACATCGATGATCCTGTTGTCGGGAACGAGCCTTTGAAAGCTCCGTTCTCATATGTGTCGTAAGGCTTTACGAATGCGTTTGTCTCACCATCGTTGCGCTTCCAGGTGTATGCGCCGTAGATTGAAAGACCTTTCAGCGGAGTGATTGTCAGCGAAGTCTTGATGATATATTCAGGAGCAGTGCTGTTTGATGTGCATCCTGTTCTGACCATTGCTATAGGGTTTGTTCCGTTGATGCCGTATCCATATGTTCCGTCGGCGTTGATGCCCGACATTATAGGGGTCATGGTCAGCGCTTTGCCTATGATATTTGCAGGCGAGTCCATAACCGGCGATGTGGCGTTTGCTTGGCGCACACTGGCGTCGATGCCAAGTTTCACCCATTTGTTGATTTTCATGTCTGAGTTTAAGCGCAATGATGTGCGTGAGAACTTGTTGTTGTCAATCAAACCGTCTTGTGAGTAGTAGCCTGCAGAAGCAAACACTTTGATGAATTCGCTGCCGCCGCTCACGCCCACGGAGTAGTTTTGCACAATAGCCGAGCTCTTTATCACTTCGTTGCGCCAATCCGTGTCGTAATAGTTGATTTGGTCAACGCCACCATTTTTGTAAATATCTATTACGTTTGTGTAAAGGGGTTGTTGCAAGGCGTTTTGACGAGCAACGTCGACAGCCTGCATATATTCGATGGCAGTTGCCGGTTCGGGCAGGGTGGTAGGGGTGTTCATTCCTACGTAGCCGTTGAAAGTAACTGTCGGTTTGCCTTCGTAGCCGCGTTTTGTAGTAATCAGGATTACACCGTTTGACGCGCGCGAACCGTAGATTGATGCAGAGGCGGCGTCTTTAAGAACTGATATCGTCTCGATGCTGTTGAGGTCTATTCGGTTGAAGTCGCCCTCCACGCCGTCGATAAGAATGAGCGGTGATGTGGATGAGTTGAGCGATCCCAGTCCTCTGAGTTTCAGAGAGGCCTGGTCGTTGCCAGGCTGTCCGGAGTTCTGCACTGCTGTAAGTCCCGGCACGATGCCCTGGAGGGCAGAAGAGCCGTTGGAGACGTTGGCTCTGAGGATGTCCTTGCTGTTGATGCTCTGTACGGCACCGGTAAGGTTTATTTTTTTCTGTGTGCCGTATCCCACAACGACCACATCGTCAAGGGCAGTTGCCGTCTGACGCATGACAATATCCTTTTGTGTTGCCTTTTTTGCATCGATTGTTATCGTCTCAGAACCTACAAACGTGAATTTCAATTTGGTCGGAGAGTTCAATTCAATTGAATATCTGCCGTCTGCGTCTGTAACGCCGAGCGTGTTGCCGTCCTTGTTTGTGACGGCGACTCCGATCATCGGCTCTCCGCTTTCATCAACGACTCTGCCTTGCACTGTGAATGCTTGGGCAAGCGCCGTTTGCGACACGGCGAGAAATGCAAGAATCATAGAGGCGTTTAAAAATTTTTTCAGCTTCATTGTTCGGTTTTTTATCTTGGTTTGTTTATATGTTTAGTTTTTAAGGGGAGGCTATTGGTTGTCGAAAGCTCTGATTCGGGCATTGGCGCATGCGCCTATCAGTCCTACCTGGTCGCCAAGTTGTGAAAGCACGATTTCTGTGTCTTCGTTGACAAGGTTCAGGGAGTAGCGTCTCACCAATGTTTTTATCGGTTGGAGGATGTAGTCGCCTGTCATTGAGAGGTTTCCTCCGATAACCACTTTCTCCGGGTTGAAAATGTTGATCAGCCCGGCGAGCCATCTGCCGAGCACCTGTCCGATGCCTTCTACAAGCTCGATGCACAGGAGGTCTTCTCGGTTGACGGCGTTTATGATGTCGTTGAGCGACACGTCGCCCTCTGATTTGAATTTCTTTGCAAGGATTGAGTTCTCGCCAGCTTTCAGACGCTCTATCAGTTTGCGGTGCAGGGCGTTGCCTGAGGCTTCGGTCTCAAGACAGCCTTTCTTTCCGCAGTGGCACATAATTTCGTTGTTGAACGTGACCATGTGTCCCAGCTCTCCGGCGAATCCCGACTTTCCACGGTAGATTTTACCGTCGAGAATCATTCCGATGCCGAGTCCCCATCCGATGTTGACAAAGATTACGTTTTTTTCGTTTGAGCAGTTCCCGAAAGTGTATTCTCCGAGAGTCATTGCTCTGGTGTCGTTCTCAATGCACGACTTGATTCCGATTTTCCGTGTCAGGACATCGGCGAGCGACTGCTCCTCAAAGTTGAAACGGCTGTAGCTGTAGCCTGATTTTGGATTTACGCGTCCGGAGATGTTCAGGTTTATGTTGATGATGTTGCTTTTGTCAACATCGAGAGTGTCGATAAAATGTTTTATGATTTCGCAAAGACGGTCAAGCCCGGCAGGGGTGTTCTCGAAGTTGTAGGGAATGCCTGTCTGTTTCTCGACCATGTCGCCGCAGAAGTCGATAAGTCCGATGCTTACGGACTCGTTGCAGATGTCTACTCCTGCGAAATAGCATGAATCAGGGTTCAATCCGTAGAGCACGGGATGGCGTCCGCCGTTTGTCTCCAGCTTGCCGCGCTCCTCGATGATGCCCATTCCGACAAATTCTTCCACGAGTTTCGTGATTGTCGGGATGCTCAATCCGAGCGATTTCGCCAAGTCGGGCAGCGTGTAGTAGCCGTTTTTCATAAAAAATGAAATGACGCGCTTCTTCACCGCAGCGTTTTTGGTGCCTTTTCCTATTTCGTGTATTAGGGTAGAAATCATTCTTTATATTAATAGTGTATTATGTCAATCGTTGCTTTTTCTTGCGACAAAGTAAATTGAAAAATTCGGCATAACCAAATTTTTTAATTAAAAATATTGGAGTTAGTAAAATCTTTTCAGAATTCTTTGGAGAGATAATAAAAATATTTACCTTTGTGGAACCCAAAAAACAAATGCACTAACAAAAATGCTTGATAGAAGAACCTTTATAAAAAGTTTGGCGGCATTGGGCGTTGCTGGTGTGATGCCTCAAAGCTTGAAGGCTGGCGTAGGTCTTGGCGACGAGGCCATGCCGCTGCTTGCTGTGAATAACAATGCGCTTAGAATCACCGGCACTTTCCTGGACGAGATTTCGCACGACATCCCGCACCAGAACTGGGGCGAGAAGGAGTGGGACGCGGATTTCCGCTATATGAAGGCGATAGGGATCGACACCGTTATAATGATTCGCTGCGGATACAGAAAGTTTATCACATATCCTTCGGCATATCTGGTGGGAAAAGGGTGCTATGCGCCTTCGGTCGACTTGCTTGACTTGTTTCTGCGTTTGTCAGACCGTTATGGGATGAAATTCTATTTCGGACTGTATGACTCGGGTGTTTACTGGGACACCGGCGACATGACAATGGAGATGGAGCACAACCGGTTTGTTGTCGACGAGGTGTGGAATAAGTATGGGTCAAAGCATAAGAGTTTCGGCGGATGGTATGTCAGCACCGAGATTTCGAGAAAGACAAAAGGCGCTGTCTCGGCGTTCCATACGTTGGGCAAGCAGTGCAAGGATGTTTCGGGCGGTTTGCCAACGTTTATCTCTCCGTGGATTGACGGCAAAAAGGCTGTCATGGCGTCGTCGTCGACCATCACAAAGGAGAATGCCGTTACGATTGCCGAGCACGAACGCGAGTGGGATGAGATATTCTCCGGAATCCACGATGTGATTGACGCATGTGCCTTTCAGGACGGGCATATCGACTACGATGAACTTGACGCATTTTTTGAGGTCAACAAGAAGCTTGCCGACCGTTACGGCATAAAGTGCTGGACAAACGCAGAGACCTTCGACCGCGACATGCCGATAAAGTTTCTTCCGATAAAGTTTGACAAGTTGCGTATGAAGCTTGAGGCGGCGAAGCGTGCCGGATACGACAAGGCTATAACGTTTGAGTTCTCTCATTTTATGAGTCCTCAGTCGGCATATCTTCAGGCAGGGCATCTGTATGACCGGTATAAAGAGTATTTTGGCATAGAATAAACCATTAAACAATGTATTATGATCGTAGGAAAGGTAAATATGAGGTATGTCGCGTTTGTCGCCGTGGTGGCGGCAGTGGGCGGCTTCCTGTTTGGCTATGACACGGCAGTCATATCTGGGACGATAGACACCGTCGCGGGCCAGTTCTCTTTGGACGCACTCCAGAAAGGCTGGTATGTGGGCTGTGCTCTGGTGGGCAGCATCTTTGGCGTGTCGGTGGCTGGAATGCTTGGCGACAGCTTCGGAAGAAAGCGTTCGATGATACTGTCGGCGGTGCTGTTCACGGTGTCGGCGTTTGGCTGCGCTGTCTCGGCGACGTTCGCGGAGTTGGTCGCATACCGCATAGTCGGCGGTGTTGGCATAGGCATAGTTTCTGTGATTTCACCGTTGTATATCTCGGAAATGTCGGTGCCGAAGCATCGCGGACGGCTTGTGTCGCTGTATCAGTTGGCGATAACGGTCGGATTTTTAGGTGCTTATATGGCAAACTATGCTTTGCTGCAGTTTGAACATACTGCATTGCTGTCTGGCAGCTCGTTTGTGGTCAAGGTTTTCGGATCTGAATCGTGGAGAGGAATGCTCGGCTTGGAGACATTGCCGGCTGTCGTGTTTCTTCTGATAATCTTTTTCATTCCGGAATCGCCTCGTTGGCTGATGCTTAAGCGCCGTGAGGACGAGGCTATGGCGGTTGTAGGACGTATATATGAGAACAGGACTGATGTGGAAACAGAGCTTTCCGGCATACGCGCGTCTGTCGGCGAGGAAAAGCGCACCGAATGGCGCGAATTGTCGCAGAAGAGTGTGCGCAAGATGGTTATTGTTGGTGTCGCCATAGCGATTCTCGGACAGTTTATGGGAGTCAATGCCGTGCTTTACTATGGCCCGTCGATTTTCAGCGACAGCGGTCTGTCGAGCGGCGACTCTTTGTTCTACCAAGTGCTTGTCGGTTCGGTCAATATGCTGACAACGATTCTGGCATTGCTGATTATTGACAAAGTGGGACGCAAGAAACTGGTCTACTACGGTGTAGGCGGTATGATAGTGTTGCTGTTGCTCATAGCTGCATATTTCGCGTGCGGACAGACACTCGGCATCTCGCCGGTGGCTTTGCTGACGGTTTTCCTGGCATATATTTTCTGCTGTGCCATATCGATATGTGTCGTGGTGTGGGTGCTGCTCTCGGAGATGTATCCCACGAAGGTCAGAGGACTTGCAATGTCGATTGCCGGACTGTCGTTGTGGGTGGGCACCTATCTGATAGGACAGCTGACGCCGTGGATGCTCTCCACGCTTGCGCCTACAGGCACATTCCTGCTGTTTGCAGTGATGTGTGTGCCTTACATATTGATAGTGTGGCGGTTGGTGCCTGAGACAAAGGGCTTGAGCCTGGAGGAGATAGAGAAAATCACAAAATAGAAAAATCAATAAATAATTATTATATGAAAGAAAAGATACAGAGTCTTGCGCAACAATACAAGTCGGAACTCCTCGACAATGTGCTGCCGTTTTGGCTTGACAAGTCGCAAGACAAGGAATATGGAGGATACTTTACGTGTCTTGACCGCTATGGAAAAGTCTTCGACACAGATAAGTTTGTATGGCTTCAAGGCCGTCAGGTGTGGCTGTTCTCGATGCTCTACAATAAATTGGAGAAACGGCAGGAGTGGCTCGACTGCGCTGTGCATGGCGGAGAGTTTCTAAAGAAATATGGTCACAACGGGAATTTCAATTGGTATTTCTCGCTCGACAGGGCGGGCAATCCGTTGGTTGATCCATATAACATCTTTTCGTATACATTCGCAACGATAGCGTTCGGGCAGTTGGGGCTTGCCACTGGCAACGATGAGTATAACGACATTGCACGCCGCACTTTTGACATTATACTGAAGAAGAAGGACAACCCGAAAGGCAAGTGGAGCAAGCTGCATCCCGGAACGCGCGACTTGAAAAATTTCGCGTTGCCGATGATTCTGTGCAATCTCGCATTGGAAATCGAACATTTGATAGAGCCTGAATATCTTAACCGCACAATCGATACCTGCCTGCACGAGGTGCTTGACGTGTTCTATCGTCCGGAGTTGGGGCTCGTTGTGGAGAATATGACAGTCGACAATCAGCTGAGCGACTCGTTTGACGGCCGTCACATGAATCCAGGCCATGGCATTGAGGCGATGTGGTTCTGCATGGACCTCGGCAAGCGTCTTGGCCGCAAGGATATTGTGGACAAGGCGGTCGACATAACGTTGAATATGCTCAACTATGGATGGGACAAGGAGTACGGAGGTATCTTCTATTTTATGGACCGCAAGGGCTGTCCGCCGCAGGAGCTGGAATGGGACCAGAAGCTGTGGTGGGTGCATATTGAAACGTTGATATCGTTGCTTAAAGGCTATAGCCTTACCGGGAACGAGGAGTGCTGGAAATGGTTTGAGAAGGTGCACGAGTATACATGGGCGCATTTCAAGGACAAGGAGGCTCCGGAATGGTTCGGCTATCTCAATCGCCGTGGCGAGGTTCTGTTGCCTTTGAAAGGCGGCAAGTGGAAGGGATGTTTCCATGTGCCGCGCGGACTGTTCCAGTGCTGGCAAACGTTGGAGGATATCTCCCGCAAGGAAAAGTAGTGTTTCTTCATTATAAGGCGAAGGGAATGTGTGGAATGTGATATTCCGGCATTCTCTTCTTTTTTTGTCAACTTCGACTATGAGGAGCCGAACTCAGACGGTCAGCTCACCATTTGGCAATAGCCCAAATCCCATTTTCTCAAAAGCGCATCAGGCGGCCACGTTCATGGTCGCCCGACACCTTGTCTGCATCCGAATCACACCTTTTCAGTCCACGCTTATCCCGAACTCGCATTATATGGTGGATTCTCCGTGTGTTCCATCACGTCCTCCTTTCTTTATTGGGGTTATACTTCGGTTCTTTCCGTTGCGGGCGGAACTTTTTCCGCCCGACGTTTACTGCTTCCTCAAGGTAGGCAATGCTCCGTTAAGTTCGTAACGCCACTCTGAACCAGCGTTCTGCAAGGCGGTGTTCATGGCATCAACGGCTTTCTGCCAGGTAACGTAAGTGCCGTCCACCTTCGTAGATTCGGGGGCGGTCTTATAGCCTCGTTCCTGATTGTTCTTCCAATAGCCGGCGGTCACGGTGGTGTAGCTATCTCCAAACAAGCCGCCGATATGCACATTGCCAGTGCTACTACCTGTACTTGTTACGTTGCCCGTGGCATAGCAGGCAAGGACGCGGCTTCCTCCGTTTAATCCCACTACACCGCCGCCATAGAGATTCTTTTGGGAGGCTATTTCTAAGGTCACGTTGCCTGTGGCATAGCAAGCTGTCATGGTGCCCCATTTTTCTCCTGCCACACCGCCGACATAGTGCGTTCCCTTTACTGTGGCAGAGGTGCAGCATCCGATGATGGAACCAGCCTTTTGTGAACCCACCACACCGCCGACACAATCCGTGCCGCTGACGCTGCCCGACACCGAGCAGTTTTCAATGGTGCCCCAGCTATATCCTACCACGCCACCAGTACAGCCAAACATGTGATTGCTTGTTATCTGTATGCCTTCCATCACCACATTCTTCACCGTACCAGCTCTATTGAGATAGCCGAACAGACCCACAAATTGGTCATTTGTCGTAACGGTCAACCCCGTGATGGTATGGCCGCCGCCGTCGAAAGTGCCTTTGTATGAGTTATCGAAGCTTGTGCCTATCGGCGTCCAGCCTTTGCCCGTCAAGTCAATGTTTTTGTCGAGGGTAATGTTAATGTCGGTCTTACCTCCGTTCACTAAATCGGCTACATGCATCAGGCCATCGGCGGATGTCACGGTGTAGCTGCCGTTGCCCTCTATGGTATATCCCAGGTCTTTTGCCGCAGTGAGGGAGACTGTGTAGGTATATTCACCGCCCGCCTGCCAGTCGGTAGCATTCTTCATCTTATAGACGAAGACCTTGCCGTTAGTGAAGGTGCAGGTAATGAAGGCCTTGCCAGCTGCCACACTTTGTGGGGCGACGATGGCGGTGTAGGTGTTGCTACCCTTGTCATACGGGACGATTATATCCGGGTTGTCGCCTTCGGTGGAGAGTCCCGTCATCTGCACGGATGCCAGCCCCTCGGTGTAGTCCGTCAGAACGACGGTCACCCGCGCCGTGCGGTGGGTGAAGCGAAGCGTGGGGCTACCGTAAGTCACCGTCTGTCCGTCGGCTACGATGAGGTCGCTGCCCTCAAAGTCTTTCTGGGCACTTTGGTTGGCTTTTACCTTTACCGCAGGTGGGGTTGTCTCGCCAGCGGTGTAGGGCCACCACGCTGTGACGGTGATGTTGTTGTGACTGGTCCAGTAGTACGGGTCGGTGGAGGTCAGCGTGGCGCTGGTGGGGTCGGCGGTGGAGGGCGTCACGTAGTATGCCTTCACCGTGCCGTCCATCAGAACTGCCACGCTCTGCACACCCTCCCAATTGCCGTCCACCGGGGCACGGGTACCGGCGGTGGCTGTCGCGACGGAATTCAGCCTCGTGGCGGTGAAGACGATGGGTGTGCCTTCCGCCCCTTCTGGCAGAAAGCCTGCTTCGTCCTGCGTGCAGGCGCCCAATAAGAGGGCGAGCGCTGCAAGTGCAAAAAATCTTATCCTCATAATATATCTGTTATTTTATTACTCTGGTTCTTTCCGTTGCGGGCAGAACTTTTTCCGCCCGCAACAGCTTACTGCTTCCTCAAGGTAGGCAATGCTCCGTTTAGTTCGTAACGCCACTCTGAGCCTGCGTTCTGCAAGGCGGTGTTCATGGCATCAACGGCATTCTCCCAGGTAACGTTAGTGCCGTCCACATTCGTGGCTTCGGGGGCGATGCCTTCCTTATTGTAGCCGATACCTTGTTCATGATTGTTCTTCCAATAGCAGGCGGTCACGGTGGTGTAGTTTCCTCCCAAAAAGCCGCCGATATGCACATTGCCAGTGCCACTACCCGTACTGGTTACGTTGCCCGTGGCATAGCAGGCAAGGACGCTGCTTCCTGCGTTGAATCCCACCAGACCGCCGCCAAGGATATTATTTATGGGGTCTATTTCTATGGTCACGTTGCCTGTGGCATAGCAAGCGGCCATGGTGGCACCCGAATTCGTCTCACCTGCCACGCCGCCGACCTGGACCATTCCCTTCACTGTGGCGGAGGAGCTGCATCCGGTGATGGAAGCCTCCCATTGAATACCCACCACACCGCCGACGC
>ERZ791819.902-NODE-902-length-10824-cov-2.624385_pt1 | contig 10824 bp, 9 predicted proteins | sample MGYA00510301_ERZ791819 | MGnify/ENA primary metagenome ERZ791819 (study PRJEB30046, sample SAMN00791999) | human gut metagenome | study: EMG produced TPA metagenomics assembly of the A metagenome-wide association study of gut microbiota in type 2...
AATTTCTACTGAGCCGCATAGTTCGACAGATTCCACCTCCTTTACATTGTGCCATTATTGCGCGGAGGGGCAAACTATTTGAGGAAATCCTTTGTAGAAGGGATAATTGTTGCTACCTTTGATGCACAAATCATAAAAGATAACATAAAACTATGAAATTAAAAATGTTCGGGGCACTGCTTGTGGCAAGCCTGATGTCGCCGATTGTGATGAAAGCGGCGGCTGCCGATGTAATCAAGGAGCCGGAGTGGGGTCCTGTGGAAGAGGTGGAGTCTTACACCGTTGGACCGGGAATAAAGTATACCAAGTATATCTATCCCGACAAACCTGTCATTCTGTGGTTCACAGAAATAGACCTTACAAATCCCTACAACAAGATTGAGCAGGCGCAGAGCCGCGATGCTGTGCCTGATGTGCAGCGTTGGGACCTGCCTACGTTCTATAAGCAGAATTCGCGTCCGGGACACAACGTCAAGGTGGCTTGGAACCACGATTTCTTCAGTTATGACATGGGTGTCTGCATTGGCATCAACATCAGCAACGGCGAGTTTGCGTGGCGTCGTGATTTCGCACGCTCTCTGCTCGCAATTACAAAGGATAAGAAAGCGGAAATATTTGCCCATACCGGTTTTACGACGCGTGTGGTTGCCGACAACGGACTGTCGCTCGACATCTCGTGCTACAATTCGGATGCCACTAATGGTTTCACAGGCAACTGCATCCTGCTTAACCGCATGAACAGCATCACTCTAAAAGATGCCGGCAAATATATTAAGCTGAAACCTCAAGGCGAATGGATTGTCAACGGCGATCCTACTCCGTGCCGTGTAGAGGCGGTGTCGGACGAGCCTATCCAGTCGACGAAGACCGAGTATGTGCTTTATCTGCGAGGCGACGCCATCACTGCCTACAATCAGCATCCTTTGTCGGTTGGCGATGTGGTCAGAGTGGAGCAGACGGTTGATGGTACGAAGTGGGGTACGGCGCCGAAGAACATTCTGAACGCATTTCACGGCTATCCGAGCCTTGTACACGACGGTGTGTTCCACGACGGCGAGTATAACAATTTTGAGAATGGCCGTGAATATGAGAAGTCGGCGCACGTGCTTGCCGGAATCTCAAAAGACAAGACCAAACTGTATATGTTGATTAATGAGATGTCGGTTCAGAGCTCTGCGATTGACTGTATTGAACTTTGCAGCTGGATGGTGAATCGCGGAGCTTGGGATATAGTGAACTTTGACAGCGGAGGCAGCGCAGCCATTGCTGTCGACGGCGAGATGCTCAATCTCCCTGGCCGCGGCTCTGTGCGTCCTGTTGAAGACGCGATGCTTGCCGTGTCGCTTGCCCCGGAGTCTAACAAAGTTGCTCGCATAGCGTTCAGCAAGTCGGCGATAAGCACGTCGGTGATTGCCATTGCTCCATTGCGTATGATGGCGTTCAATGAATATGACGAGGTGCTCGACAAGGATTTGAAGGGGTGCAGCTTCTCTTGTGAGCCTGCCGCTCTTGGGACAGTCGATGCCGACGGGTATTTCCATTCGGGATCGGAAGGAATGACAGGCAAGATTATTGCCGAGAAAGACGGTTTGCGCGCGGAGATTCCTGTAACAACAATTGCGGTTGACAATGTGGTGCCTAAATATGAGAGTGTGATTGTCGATAAAAAACACACGCCGCTGATAGAACTTATTGGCAAAACAGCTGCTGTTGATTTCGCGCTCAGTCCGATAGCTTTCAGCTGGGAGGTGGAGAATCCCGACGTGTGCCGTGTTGAGGACGGTATGATTTATGCCGGACAAAACGGCACTACGGTTGTGACCGGACGGTTTGGCGATGTTGCGGTGAGTGTCAACGTGACGGTGGAGAACAGCGACAAGCCTGTGTTGGTGACTGATTTCACCAACGACAGCGATTTTGAACGCGCATTGTCGGGAGTGTCGAATCTCTCTGTATCAACGGCTGCTCTTCCTGAAGGTTGGAATTCGGGCGCAGCGTGGTCGTTTGACATCACCAACGGTCGCCTTGCAACAATCGACTTGACTTTCAACAAGACGCTGTTCGGATTGCCGGAGTCGTTGTCGTTCGATCTTGACGACAAGGATGGCGTTGTCAAGAAAGTGCATTTCTTCTATGTCGATGCATTGGGCAAGCAGGAGATGCGCAATGTGGATTTGGCGGATTTGAACACGGCCTTTGCCGACGAGCCGATGGAATATTATCGCTATCCGTTGAAACTAACCACAATGCGGTTCACTCTCGACACCAAAAAACGTGGCGAGACGCGCACTATTGCTCTTCGCAACATGGCTACGCACTATTCGGCGGAAAGCGGCGTGGAAACGGTGTTTGCCGACAAGCCTTCCGCTCTTGGTATTGCCTTGCGTGGCGAAACTGTTGAGGTGCGCTACGACTCGCAATGCAGCGAGAAGGCGCGGTTGTCGATGTTCTCGGCTACGGGACAAATGATTGTCGCCAACGACGTGGCGTTGCAGGCGGGAACCAACACTCTTGACATCGATGCTAAGAGTGCAGGCACAGGAATTTATTTCGTAGTTCTGCAGTCGCCGTCGGTAAAGGCCGTTGGCAAGTGCGTGATACGATAAGGTGCGTTTGCATATATAGCAAAAGGCTGCGGCACAATCCGATGTGCCGCAGCCTTTTGTCGTTATCTTACGGTTGCTTTTACCGGTTTTTGTACATGTCGTCGTAGTAGTGCTGATATGCGCCGGAGGTGACGTTGTCCATCCACTCCTGATTGTCGAGATACCAGCGCACAGTGCGCTCGATGCCCTCCTCGAACTGCAGACTTGGTTCCCAACCGAGCTCACGCTGCAGCTTGCGGCTGTCGATTGCGTAGCGCATATCATGCCCCTTGCGGTCGGTCACGTGTGTAATCAGGTCGAGCGACGCGCCTTCGGGGTTGCCGAGCAGCCGGTCGACGGTCTTGATCAGCACCCGCACGATGTCGATGTTTTTCCACTCGTTGAAACCGCCGATGTTGTATGTGTCAGCCACTTTCCCTTGATGGAAAATAAGGTCGATGGCACGGGCGTGGTCTTCGACATACAGCCAGTCGCGCACGTTTTCGCCTTTTCCGTATACAGGCAGCTGTCGGCGGTGGCGGATGTTGTTGATAAACAGCGGAATCAGCTTCTCGGGAAATTGGTATGGACCATAGTTGTTGGAGCAGTTGGTCACGATTGTAGGCATCCCGTAGGTGTCGTGAAATGCGCGCACAAAATGGTCGCTCGACGCCTTCGATGCCGAATAAGGCGAGTGCGGATTGTAGTTCGTTGTCTCAAGGAAAAAGTCCTTTCCGTAGGCATGGTGATGCTCCGACGACGCTTTGGTGGTAAACGGCGACTCGATGCCTTCGGAGTCGGTTATCTCCAGTGCGCCATAGACTTCATCGGTCGAGATGTGGTAGAAGCGTTTGCCTTCGTAGCCTTCGGGAAGGCTTTCCCAATACTCTTTGGCGGCCTGCAGCAGCGACAGAGTTCCCATCACGTTGGTTCTGGCAAACGTGAACGGGTCCTTGATTGACCGGTCAACATGGCTCTCGGCGGCAAGATGGATAATGCCGTCTACGTTGTAGTCGGCTAAAATCTTCTGGATAGTCTCGAAGTCGCAGATGTCGGCATGGACAAAGACATAGTTTGGCTTGTCCTCCACGTCGTGCAGGTTGGCAAGGTTGCCGGCATACGTCAGTTTGTCGAGATTGATGATGCGGTAGTCTGGATATTTGTTTACCATCAGGCGTACCACGTGCGATCCGATAAATCCGGCTCCACCGGTCACGATTATGTTGCGTTTATAATTGCTCATTTGTCAGATTCCAGTTGTGTTATGCATTTTTTCAGAGATGCGTGCCAATGTGGGATGGCAAAGCCGAACGTGTTGCGGAATTTCGATTTGTCGAGCACGGAATAGTGCGGACGTTCCACCTTGCTTGGGTACTCGTAGGAGTGGATTGGGTGGATGTCGCAGCTGTTGCCCGACGCCTCTGCGATGGCAACAGTGAAGTCATACCATGAGCAGACACCCTCGTCGGTGAAGTGGTAGACTCCCGTTCTGTCGGTCAGCCGGTTTTCGATGATGTGGCTGATGGCATCGGCGAGGTCGCCGGCAAACGTCGGTGAGCCAACTTGGTCAAACACTACGTTTATCGAGTCGCGTTCAGCCGTCAGGCGGCGCATTGTTTTCACGAAATTGTTGCCCCAACGGGAGTACAGCCAAGCCGTGCGGATGATTATCGAGCGGCATCCAGTGGCAATGACAGCCATCTCTCCGGCAAGCTTTGTCTTGCCGTAGACGCCGGTAGGGCAGGTGTCGTCGGTCTCGATATATGGTATTGACGACGATCCGTCAAACACATAGTCGGTCGACACGTGAATAAGCGTTGCTCCAGCCTCTTTGGCGGCGTAGGCAAGATTTCCAGCCGCCTGATTGTTGATGAGGTCGGCGCGTGCGACGTCGTCCTCTGCCTTGTCTACGTTGGTGTAGGCGGCACAGTTCACGATTACGTCGGCTTTCGTTTCCTTCACTTTGGCACAGACGGCGTCAATGTCGGTGATGTCAAGTTCTGCCACGTCGGTAAATGTGTAGTTGTCGCTGCTTTCAGCTGCGACGCGGCGCATTTCGTTGCCAAGCTGTCCGTTGGCGCCAGTCACGAGTATATTCATTCTTCGTAGAGATTATCGTTGTAGTCAAAAAGCCATTCTGCATCTTTCAGCAGCGGGTGGCACTTGTCTTTTTCCGACAGGATGACCTTGTCGGCAGGTATGCGCCAGTCGATGGCGAGAGCGGCGTCGTCCCAGGCAATCGCTCCCTCGCTTTGCGGCGCATAGAAATTGTCGCATTTGTATTGGAAAACCACATCGTCGGTGAGCACGCTGAATCCGTGGGCGAATCCGCGTGGGATGAAGAACTGCCGGTGGTTTTCAGCCGAAAGCTCGACGGCAACGTGCTGTCCGAACGTAGGTGAGCCGCGGCGTATGTCGACAGCCACATCGAGCACGGCGCCTTTCACCACTCTTACCAGTTTCGACTGTGCGTAGGGCGGCTTCTGGAAATGCAGTCCGCGCAGCACGCCGTAGCATGAGCGGCTCTCGTTGTCCTGCACAAAGTGCACGGTGCGCACCTGCGCATTGAAGTCGCGTTCGGAGAATGATTCGAAAAAATAACCGCGGTCGTCGGCAAAAATCCGTGGCTCTATAATCACCACGCCGTCAATAGCAGTCTTTATTACTTCCATATAATTTTATTCTAAACCTAATTCTTTGATTACTTTCAGCAGATATTGCCCGTATTGGTTCTTGATCATCGGTTGTGCCAGCTGCCGCATCTTTTCTGCAGTAATCCAGCCTTTGCGCAGCGCGATGCCCTCCAGACATCCGATTTTCAGACCCTGGCGTTTTTCAATCACTTCTACGAAGATGGAGGCGTCGGCAAGCGAGTCGTGGGTGCCGGTGTCGAGCCATGCGAATCCGCGCTCAAGGGTCTGCACTTTCAGCAGCCCGCTTTCGAGAAACGCTTGGTTGACAGATGTTATTTCAAGTTCGCCGCGAGCCGAAGGCTTTATGTTTTTGGCTATGCGCACCACGTCGTTGGGGTAGAAGTAGAGTCCCACAATGGCATAGTTCGACTTCGGATGCTCCGGTTTTTCCTCGATTGAGAGGCAACTGCCGTCGGCGTTGAATTCTGCCACGCCATAGCGTTCCGGATCGTCGACCCAATAGCCGAACACCGTCGCGTTGCCATCGCGTTCCACGTTTTGCACAGCCTCTTGCAGCACCCCTGAGAATCCGCTTCCTTGAAAAATATTGTCGCCGAGCACGAGGCACACCGAGTCGTTTCCGATAAACTGTTCGCCGATGATGAAAGCTTGTGCCAGACCGTCGGGCGACGGTTGCTCCGCATATTCAAAGCTGACACCGAAATCGCTGCCGTCGCCGAGCAGACGCCGGAACGATGGTAGGTCGGCTGGGGTGGAGATGATAAGGATGTCGCGGATGCCGGCAAGCATCAGCACCGAAATGGGGTAATAAATCATCGGTTTGTCGTAGACCGGCAGCAATTGCTTGCTGACACCTTTTGTAATCGGGTAAAGGCGTGTGCCAGAACCACCTGCGAGAACTATTCCTTTCATTTCCTCTATTATTGATTGTTTTCAGCCGTAAAATTACATATAATTTTCCGGTTCGGCAAAAATATGTGTGGTGGCGCGACGTTGTGTTTGAAAAGTCGGAAACGTTGCCATAAAAACGCTTTGGGCTGTTTGGAGGAGAAAAAAGCGCTTGGCGGCAGTCGTCAATGCCTGCATTTTTACTCAGGCGCGTGTCCAAACATAGCATCTATGGGCGGTAAAAAGGCAAGGTTGCGGGTTTCGTCCCGCAACCTTGCCTTTTGCCGTATTTGTGTTACACTATTTAATCACATACGATGTTTCCGGAGCGAGTGTGGCTGTAAGGATGCCGTCGGCTGCTGTGAACACAGTGCCATGGACAGCGTCGGTGTAGGTGCCGTCGGCCATCTTTGTGGCAATGCTGAGCGCCACTTCCTGCTGCGATAGGTTGACGATAGCCATGCCTTTGTCTCCGCGGCCTATGGCCACGACAGAGCCGTCGGCGGCAGTGCCGATATATTCTTTCTCTCCGTCCATTTCTTTGCGGAATTTGTTGACAGCCACAACCTCCGGGTTGCGGAACTCATCGTTGCCCTTAGGCCCGATAAGGTTGTTGCCCCAAAAGTTTTCACGGGTGCTGCCGTCAGGGCGAGAGAAGAAGAGGGGCGTGCCGTTCTGTCGGGCGGTGATGATCACCCATCCAAGTCTGATCTGTGTGTCGGTAAGCGTTGCCGACTCGTTGGCGTTGCAATATGTGTCGTGCGACTCTACCCAAGTGGTGAGTTTCGTTGCGCTGACAGAATGCTGCCAGTCGGCCACCTCCGCGCTTGTCGCCTTGCGTTTGCTGATAATCTGACGGATTTCATGACCGTAGTTGCTGGCGGTCAAGCCCATATATTTGCCGTATTCCTTTTCCTTTACGTTGCGGTCCTGAAGCACTTCGCCGTAGATAAACAGTTGGTCGCGGTTCTCCAGACGGAAGCCCTTCACCGACTTCATGCCCATAGCCACTGGCCAGAAATCGTTTTTCTTCGACTTCGGGTCGAGAGGGTCTGACGGCAGTCCGATATGTTTTGCCGTGTCGTAGCGGAAACCGCCTGCGCCGCAGCGGATAAGGTCGGCTACATACTGCATATAGTAGTATTGAAAATCAGGATTTTCTGTGTTTACGTCTGGTAGGCCTCCGACACCGCTGGTGGTGCATTGCAGACGGTCGTTGTAGTCTTTTATTTCAACAAGACCGTTGGCATGGTAGAGGTTGTCGATGCCACCGACGGCATCGCGCAAACCCTGCGCCACAGCCGATGTGTCGAATGCCGTGTGGTTTGGCAGCACGTCGACAATCACGCGCACTCCGTATTTTTTTGCCTCGGCACACATTGCGATGAATTCATCGCGTGTGCCCATCTGATAGTTGCCGATGGTCCAATCCAACGGCTGATAGTGGTAGTACCATTTGCCGTTGCCCATAATCTGCTTGCCGCCGCCGTCGCCGATAAAGCAGTGGTTGGCCGGCGATGTCTGCACCATAGTGAACCCTGCGTCGGCAATACTTTTCATATTTTCGCGGATTGTGTTGAACGACCAGCACCAGGCGTGGAGAATTGTCTCTGTGTTGGTGGTGCGGCATGATGCCTCTCCTTTTAATTTTTTTGAGGCGTGGATGCTGACGCTTGCAGTGAGCAGCAGCGCAATAACAATAAGTGAATAAAAGTAGTATTTCATTGTATAAAGAATTTTATGGGTGTAAAGATACAATCTTTGTGGCACGAAAACAAAAAAGCACAAAAAAAACGAAACGGGATGCCATGGCAAGAGCCGTGACATCCCGTTTTGTTGCGGTTGGTCAAAACGGTTGACTAATCGTTTTCAGGGCGAAGTTTGCGGACAACATCTCCTGTGCGCCACATCTCGCTGTCGTGCAGTTCCTGCAGCTCTTTCTGCAAGCCTTCGCGGTAGCCGGGCTTGCTGTTGGAGTCGATTGAGCGTTGTGCCTCGTTGCCCGATTCCACTTCGTTGTACAGATTCTCGAACACAGGGCGGGTAGCGTCGCGGAATTTCTTCCACCAGTCAAGGGCGCCGCGTTGCGCTGTGGTGGAGCAGTTTGCATACATCCAGTCCATTCCGTTCTCGGAGATGAGCGGCATGAGCGACTGTGTCAGCTCTTCAATCGACTCGTTGAACGCCTCTGATGGGGTGTGCCCGTGGGCGCGGAGCGTGTCGTATTGGGCGGCGAAGATGCCTTGGATTGCGCCCATCAGCGTGCCGCGCTCGCCGGTGAGGTCGCTGTAGACCTCGCGCTTGAAGTCGGTCTCAAACATATATCCTGAGCCGATGCCGATGCCCAATGCAAGGCAACGCTCTTTTGCGCGTCCTGTGGCATCCTGAAACACTGCGAAGCTCGAGTTGATGCCTCGTCCCTGCACGAAGAGGCGGCGCAACGATGTGCCGGAGCCTTTGGGCGCAACCATGATTACGTCGACATCGGCGGGAGGTACAATGCCGGTGCGCTCCTTGTAGGTGATGGCGAAGCCATGCGAGAAATAGAGGGCCTTGCCTGCTGTGAGGTGTTTCTTCAGGCGTGGCCACACTTCAATCTGTGCGGCTTCCGACAGAAGGTATTCGATGATTGTAGCACGCTCGGCGGCCTCCTCGATGTCGAAGAGAGTCTCGCCCGGAATCCATCCGTCGGCAACAGCCTTGTCCCATGTCTTTGACTCCTTGCGCTGTCCAACGATTACGTTGAAGCCGTTGTCGCGGAGGTTCAGACCCTGACCTGGACCCTGGATGCCATAGCCGATTACGGCGATTGTCTCGTTTTTCAATACTTCTTTTGCCTTTTCCAAAGGAAATTCCTCGCGGGTAACCACTGTTTCTTCTACTCCGCCAAAATTAATCTTTGCCATAATACTTATATGTTAAAAATGATTATAAATTTGAGTTGTTATCTATTGTCAAACACGATTCTCGTGCGGCACAACGGTTCGCTGTCGTGGCTGATTTCCAATGTACAGTCGTCTGACCGGTCGTCGACGCTTATCTGCACCGTCTGTTCGGGAAGCCCTTCGTTCATATAAGCTATCTCAAACCGCTTCACAACGTGCTCGTTGTGGAAATCTGCTGTCCATTGGTCGAGCAGCAGGCGGATGTAGCGCAGGCTGTTGACGTGCTGGTTGAAGTCGATGTCGGAATATTGGAAAGTGTATTCCGAAGTCCTTGCCGCGTCGACACTGCGTATGCGTGTGTGCTTGGCAATGGGGCACTCCTTATCGCAGAGGTTGTTGCGTATATAGTCGAGCGATGAAATGTCGCAGCTTTGTCGTGTCGTCAGGTCGATCACCACCCAGACGGTGCGGGCGTGGCCGATTACGTTGCCGTCGGTGTCGGTCACCTCGATGTTGCGTTCGGAGAAGTGCCGGTTGTAGTCTTCCACCCATGTCGACAGGGTGTAGGTCTCGTTGACTTTCGGCCAGCGTTTCATCTCTATTGCCACTCTCGACAGCACCCATGCCTGATTGTCGAGAATAAGGCGGGCATAGCCCACGCCCCACGAATTGGCGTGTTCGGTGGCTACGTCGATGATGCGTTCGGTCATTAGCCACACCGGCATCTCTTTCTCACAGTTGCATTCGCCGGGAGTGAGAAGCCATGATTTTGAATAAATTTTACTGTCAGTTGTCATATATTGTTGTCTTATGTCTTTTCTGTTGCTCGTTGAGGTAGCGGTTAAGGGGCTCGTCGTTGATTTTTGTCACAGCCACACGGCCGCTTCTTGCAAATTGCAGTATGCCATATTTTTTGAGTTCGTTGAACAGCGCCTCGGTCTCGTTGTAGTGACCGGCCTTTTCGATTACGGTAAACTCCTTGTCGATTTCAAGAATGCGTGCGTTGTGGGCGCGGATTATTGTCTCAAGGTCGCGCTCGGCGACAAGTTTGTCGGTCGGCACTTTGTAGAGGGCAATCTCTTGATAGACAAGGTCGGCGTCGGTGTAGACAAATGCCTTCAGCACATCGATGCGCTTTTCAATCTGCATCACGATTTTTTGCGCCATGTCGGTGTCGCAGTTGGCGGTGATGGTGAATTTATGTATGCCAGGAATCGACGACGGCGACACCGACAGACTTTCAATGTTCACGCTGCGGCGCGTGAAGATAATCGAAATCTGGTTGAGCAGACCGACGCGGTTTTCGGTGAAAACGGTGAATGTGTATAACTGTTCCATATCTTTCTGTCGTCGTTAAATGTAATGCTCCGTTGCGTTGAGCATAATGTTGTCTACGTTGCTGCCTGCCGGGGTCATCGGAAACACCATATTGTAGGGCTGGATGCACACGTTGAGCAGGTAGGCTTCGTCGGAGTCGAGCATGCGCTTGATTGCCTGTCCGAGGTCTTTGCGCTCCACAACGTCCTCGCCATTGATGCCGTAAGCCTTGCAGAGTGCCACGAAGTCGGGATTGACCATCGGTGTCTCGCTGTAGTGCTTGTGGAAGAACAGTTCCTGCCATTGCCGCACCATCCCGAGGAAGTTGTTGTTGAGCAGTATGATTTTTACAGGAACCTTATACTCAAAAATTGTGCCGAGTTCCTGTATTGTCATCTGCAGACCTCCGTCGCCCACAAAAAGGCACACCTGACGGCCGGGTTGCCCGATTTTCGCACCGATGGCAGCCGGAAGTCCGAATCCCATGGTGCCGAG
>ERZ791819.905-NODE-905-length-10779-cov-2.212700_pt1 | contig 10779 bp, 9 predicted proteins | sample MGYA00510301_ERZ791819 | MGnify/ENA primary metagenome ERZ791819 (study PRJEB30046, sample SAMN00791999) | human gut metagenome | study: EMG produced TPA metagenomics assembly of the A metagenome-wide association study of gut microbiota in type 2...
AATCCAAATGGATGGATTCAATTTTGTGGAGATGAGAGACTTGCTGCTTCAGGAACAAAAATAGATCCATATCAACCATATAGAACAGGATATCAATTTGTTGGCTGGAAATGTTCTGCTTATGGATCAGTACATAAGAAAATAGATTATTTAGGCGGTAAATATACCGAGACATGGTATTATAATGGAGAAGATAATGAAAATGTGACACTTACAGCAACATGGATGCCGAAAAAATTATATAATATTCTAACTATAAATCCTAATGGGGGTAGAATGTATAAAGGGACTCAAGAGACTACTAACTCCTTTAGTATTGCTTATCGTAATGCACATTATAAAGCGTTAAATACAGAAATTGCGTTTTATTCTGATAAAGCAGTAGGAGAACCTATTAGAGAGGGCTATACATTTAAGGATTGGAAGGTGATAAAAGGTGCTGGAGTTGTACATAAGATAAATGGAGAGGTTGTAGATTTTTCAGATGAATTAGAATGTTCTATAGACCGAGAATATTGTTTATATGCATATATTAATAATAAAGATTTTAATGAAACGAGTGCTTCGATTATTGCCGATTGGATACCAAATAATTATACAGTTACTTTAAAGACAAGTAGCGATACAAAAGTGGCGTGGAATACAGTAACATATGATAATACATATGGTGCTATGTTAAATTTTGTACCTATAAGGATTGGCTATACTTTTGCAGGATGGTATACAGAAGAAAGGGGTGGTGAAAAGATAACGTCATCCTCAAAAGTTAAAATAGCAAAAGATCATGACTTGTATGCACACTGGACTCCAAATAAGTATAAGGTAACAATAAAAACAGACAAAGACACAACAGTAGCATGGGATACGGTAACATATGGTCAAAAGTATAGCCCGATGTTAAATTTTATACCTAAGAAAACAGGATATACTTTTGTAGGATGGTATACAGAATTATATGGAGGTGAACAGGTAACATCATCGTCTGTAGTTAGGATTACGCAAGATCAAATATTATATGCACATTGGAAAAATAGTCAGTATAAGTTAACTCTTAGAAACGAAGATAAATCAATTATTACAACAGCCACAGTAACTTATGGAAAGGCGTATGGTGGAATGTTATCTTATGCTCCGGAACGAGAAGGATATACTTTTGCTGGATGGTATACTGCGATTACCGGTGGCACAAGGGTTACTGCAAAAACAATTGTATCAACAGCCAATGATCATGATTTATACATACGTTGGACTAAAAAGGAAGGAGAATGATCATGAAAATGAAAAAATCAATACTATACACAATACTTGCAACATTAGCAATAGGGTGCATCAGTATAGGCGACAGCTCACAAAGTAAAGCATTGGAAACAGAAAATGTCATTGTACCAAAGACTACACGGGAGGCTAAAGAATATTCATCAACTTCTGAAATAATTACTGTAATACCAAGACCGGAAATGACACCGGCAGCACCGGTCATAATACAGCCGGGGCAATCTATGCCAAGTACAGCACCACAACGAATTGCTTCACCGGATATACCATTAAATCCGGAAGAAAAGGATGAAAATGGAAAGTATGTTGTAAGAATTTATATGAATTATGGCTATGGAAATTTTCAAATATTGTCTGAGACAAGAAGTTGTGATAATGGAGAAATAATCCAACTTCCAAGATTTTATGAAAATGAAATTATAGATTATTGGGTCTGTCAATACCAGGATCAGACAGTACGCAAAGAATTATGGACAAAAGACAATAAGGTGCAGGATAGTAGTATAGAAGTCAATGGAAGTATGAAACTTACAGCATATGTTGAATGTATGTTTCTTGCAATAAATTCATCCTCTCCTATACCAACTAAGTCTTCCAATACCCATAAATCAAATTCAGCTATTGACCGCCAAAAGCCTGTATTCAAAAATCTGATCAACAAAAGGGCATATTATAAGAAAAAAGTCATTGCATATGTAAAAGACAATAAAGCGATAAAGAAAGTGACAATCAATGGAAAGAAAGTAAAGCTTACCAAAGTAAAGAAAGGAAAATATAAAAACTATTGGAAGTTTACCATTACAAGACAAAAAAAGATAACAAAGTATAAGATTATAGCGATTGATCCATCAGGAAATCATGCAAAGAGAACGATTTATCTGAAAAATAAAAAAAGAATCAGATAACTTCAAGATCCAAGAGTTGTATATTTACTTCATCGACCTTTATATAATAAAAAATTGCAATAACAAATAGGAACATCTGTTTGCAAAACAGAAGAAAATAAACTGTAAATTGAATATACTTAATTAAATTAAAAAATAATGCATTATGACAAAATAAAACTTGCTTTTTGATGCGAAAAACGTTATAATGCAAACAGTTGATGAACAAAGGGGTTCAGCAAGTCTATTTGCTGAACCCTTTTTTTGCGTTTATAGGAGGTAATGGCAACATGCAGAAAAGAGAAGAGAATGCAAATCGTATTCTGAATGCTTCAGATGTGATCGATCATGCAAAGAAAGGTCTTTATGATCCGCGTTTTGAGCATGACAACTGTGGTATCGGTGCTATCGTAAATATCAAAGGTAACAAGACACACGATACGGTATCCGGTGCATTAGATATTGTAGAAAAGTTAGAGCATCGTGCAGGTAAAGATGCAGAAGGAAAGACCGGTGACGGTGTAGGTATTCTGCTTCAGATCTCGCATAAGTTCTTTAAAAAAGCAGTCAAACCGCTTGGCATCGAATTAGGAGAAGAAAGAGATTATGGTATTGGAATGTTTTTCTTCCCACAGGATGAATTAAAGAAGAACCAGGCAAAGAAGATGTTTGAGGTTATCATTGAGAAAGAAGGCTTGGAATTTCTCGGATGGAGAGAAGTTCCGATCGTGCCTGAGATTCTTGGTCATAAAGCATTAGAATGTATGCCATGCATCATGCAGGCCTTTGTGAAAAGACCGGAAGAAGTAGAGCGTGGTCTTGAATTCGATCGTAAGCTTTATGTAGCACGTCGTGTTTTTGAACAGAGTAACGATGATACTTATGTGGTATCCTTTTCAAGCAGAACGATTGTATATAAAGGTATGTTCTTAGTTGGTCAGCTTCGTCAGTTCTTTGAAGATCTGCGTGATCCTGATTATGTATCTGCGATCGCTATCGTACATTCTCGTTTTAGTACGAACACAAATCCAAGCTGGATGCGTGCTCATCCAAACCGTTTCATCGTGCATAATGGCGAGATCAACACGATCGTTGGTAATGCAGATAAGATGCTTGCCCGTGAAGAGACCATGGAGTCACCGTATCTTTCCAGTGAACTTCATAAGATCCTTCCGGTTGTAAATCCAAACGGTTCCGATTCCGCAAGATTGGATAATACTTTGGAATTCTTAGTGATGAGTGGTATGGATCTTCCGTTAGCTGTTATGATCACTATTCCGGAACCATGGGAAAATGATATGAGTATCAGCCAGAAGAAGCGTGACTTTTATCAGTATTATGCAACAATGATGGAGCCATGGGATGGTCCCGCATCAATCCTTTTCTCGGATGGAGATATCATGGGAGCCGTACTTGACCGTAACGGTCTTCGCCCATCCCGTTATTATATTACAACAGATGACCAGTTGATCTTATCATCTGAAGTCGGTGTGTTTGAGATTCCACCCGAAAAGATCGTAAAGAAAGACCGACTCAGACCGGGACGTATGCTTCTTGTAGATACAGTCAAAGGAGAACTCGTAGATGATGATGTCTTAAAAGAAAGTTATGCATCACGCCAGCCATATGGTGAGTGGTTAAACAGTAACTTAGTTACTTTAAAGGAACTTCATATTCCAAATAAGAAAGTAGAAGAGTTTTCCGATGAAGAGAGAGCCAGATTGCAAAAAGCATTTGGTTATACATTTGAAGAATATAAAACTTCTATCCTTCCGATGGCACAGAATGGAAGTGAGCCGATCGGAGCAATGGGTACGGATTCTCCACTTCCTATGCTTTCTGATAAGCCACAGCCACTCTTTAACTACTTTAAACAGTTGTTTGCCCAGGTAACCAACCCACCGATCGATTCGATCCGTGAAGAGATTGTTACATCGACCAGCGTATATATCGGAGAAGATGGTAACCTTTTAGTAGAAGATGCTGATAATTGTAAAGTATTAAAGATCAGAAATCCAATCTTAACAGATACCGATATGTTAAAGATCAAATATATCAATAAAGAAGGATTTAAGAGTGAAGTTCTTCCGATTACGTATTATAAGAATACTTCTTTGAAAAAAGCATTGGATCATCTTCGTCTTGAAGCCGATCGTGCGTATAAAGAAGGAGTAAACATCCTGATCTTAAGTGACAGGGGAGTCGATGAAAACCACGTTGCGATTCCATCTCTTTTAGCGGTATCGGCAATGCAGCAATATCTTGTCACAACGAAGAAGAGAACACGTGTTGCCATGATCTTAGAGACAGCAGAGCCAAGAGAAGTACATCATTTTGCTACGCTGTTAGGTTATGGCGCCTGTGCGATCAACCCATATCTTGCACATAGCACGATCAAGGAACTGATCGACAATAAGATGCTTGATAAGGATTATTATGCAGCCGTTAATGATTATGATTCTGCGGTATTGCATGGTATTGTAAAGATCGCTTCTAAAATGGGTATTTCAACGATCCAGTCTTATCAGGGTTCTAAGATCTTTGAGGCGATTGGTATTTCGGAAGATGTCATTGAGAAATATTTTACCGATACCGTATGCTGTGTGGGTGGTATCACATTGGAAGATATCGAAAAACAGGTAGATAAACAGCATTCTTCTGCATTTGATCCGTTAGGACTCAGCGTTGACCTAAACTTAGAAAGCCGTGGACAGCATAAAGCAAGAGGTCATCAGGAAGAACATTTGTATAATCCGGAAACGATCCATCTGTTACAGCAGGCTGCATGGACCGGAAGCTATGATCTGTTTAAAATGTATTCAAAGACGATCGATGAGAAAGACAGCAATGTAACATTAAGAAGCTTATTAGACTTTAACTATCCGAAGAAATCCATTCCGATCGAGGAAGTAGAAAGTGTTTTAAGACAGGTGCGATGTCTTATGGTTCGATTTCACAGGAAGCACATGAAACACTTGCGATCGCCATGAATCATTTGCATGGTAAGTCAAACAGTGGTGAAGGTGGCGAAAGTTTAGAAAGACTTTTGACTGCCGGAACAGAAACAGACAGATGTTCTGCGATCAAGCAGGTAGCATCCGGTCGTTTTGGTGTAACATCACGCTACTTAGTCAGTGCAAAAGAGATCCAGATCAAGATGGCACAGGGCGCAAAACCGGGTGAAGGTGGTCATCTGCCGGGTGGCAAAGTATATCCGTGGGTTGCCAAGACCAGACATTCTACGCCGGGTGTCAGCCTGATCTCACCACCACCACATCATGATATCTATTCGATCGAAGATCTGGCACAGTTGATCTATGACTTAAAGAACAGCAACAAAGATGCAAGAATCTCTGTTAAGCTTGTATCAGAAGCCGGTGTCGGTACCGTTGCTGCCGGCGTTGCAAAAGCCGGTGCAGCAGTTATCCTGATCTCCGGTTATGATGGCGGTACCGGAGCAGCTCCAAGAAGCTCGATCTATAATGCAGGCCTTCCATGGGAATTAGGTCTTGCAGAGACACATCAGACATTGATCATGAACGGACTTCGTTCTCGTGTCCGTATTGAGACAGATGGTAAGCTTATGACAGGACGTGATGTCTTAGTTGCCGCATTGCTTGGTGCGGAAGAATTCGGTTTTGCCACAGCTCCGTTGATCACAATGGGATGTGTAATGATGCGTGTATGTAACTTAGATACCTGTCCGGTTGGTGTGGCAACACAGAATCCGGAGCTTCGTAAGCGTTTCAAGGGTAAACCGGAATATGTAGAAAACTTCATGAAGTTTATTGCACAGGAACTTCGTGAATATATGGCTAAGCTTGGTATCCGTAAAGTGGATGATCTGATCGGACGTACCGATCTTTTGAAGGTCAAGGACGATGAAAATGCGAAAGCGAAGAAAGTTGATCTGAGTGCGATCTTAGATTCTTCTTTTGCCAATGAAAGAAAAGAAAATAAATACATCGAAAAGAACAAATATGATTTTGAATTAGAAAAGACGATCGATGAAAAAGTATTCCTGCCAAAATTCAAGAAAGCATTACAGTCAGGTGAAAAGACAAAGATTTCCGTGGATGTTACAAATATCAACCGAACCCTTGGTACAATCTTAGGATCAGAGATCACAAAGAAATTCTCTGATAAGTTAGAAGAAGATACATTGACAGTAGAATGTCACGGAAGCGGTGGTCAAAGTTTTGGGGCATTCATTCCAAAAGGTCTGACATTAGAGCTTGTCGGTGATTCGAATGATTATCTTGGAAAAGGCTTGTCAGGCGGTAAGATCGTTGTATATCCACCGGCAGGTTCGAACTTCAAAGCAGAGGATAATATTATTATTGGTAATGTTGCATTATATGGTGCGACAAGCGGTAAAGCATTTATCAATGGTATTGCCGGAGAACGTTTCTGTGTCCGCAACTCAGGTGCAACAGCCGTTGTGGAAGGTGTTGGCGATCATGGATGTGAATATATGACCGGAGGACGTGTTGTGGTTCTCGGACCAACCGGTAAGAACTTTGCAGCCGGCATGAGCGGTGGTGTCGCCTATGTACTCGATGAAAACAGTGACCTTTATCTGAAATTAAACAAAGAACTTGTTTCTTCTGAAATCGTTTCTGATAAATACGACGTATTGGAATTAAAGGAAATGATCGAAGAGCATGTTGCAGCAACCGGATCAAAGAGAGGAAAAGAAATCTTAGATAACTTTAGCGAATACCTTCCTAAATTTAAGAAGATCATCTCTTATGATTACAGTAAGATGCTTCAGTTGATCGCAAAGATGGAAGAACATGGTCTTGGTTATGAACAGGCACAGATCGAAGCATTTTATGCACATAAAAAACAGGCATAATATATAGAAGAAACAGATCGAAAATGTCTTAATGCAGGGAATATGCTTGCAAATAAACAGTTTGCATCGCATTTCCCAATGCATCATAAAGCGTAAGGATCGATTCAGAATGGAGGACTATTATGGGTAAACCAACCGGATTTATGGAATATGATAGAAAAGATAATAAAGCAGTAGAACCTCTGGAACGTATTAAGAACTTTAATGAGTTCCATACACCTATGAGTGACAAGGATCGTGCAACACAGGCAGCAAGATGTATGAACTGTGGTGTTCCGTTTTGTCAGTCAGGTATGATGATCAATGGCATGGCATCAGGCTGTCCGTTAAACAATTTAGTACCGGAATGGAATGATCTGTTGTTCCATGGAAACTTAGAAAAAGCACTTCAGATGCTTCGCCAGACAAATAACTTCCCGGAGTTTACATCCAGAGTCTGCCCGGCACTTTGCGAAGCTGCCTGTACCTGCGGACTCAATGGAGAACCGGTCAGTTGTAAAGCAAATGAAAATGCGATCATTGAATATGGTTATGCAAATGGTCTGATGAAAGCAAAGCCGCCAAAGGTCAGAACCGGAAAGAAAGTAGCCATTGTCGGCTCCGGTCCTTCCGGTCTTGCTGCAGCAGATCAGTTAAATAAAAGAGGACATGATGTCACGGTTTATGAAAGAAACGATCATATCGGCGGACTGTTGATGTATGGTATTCCGAACATGAAACTGGAAAAATGGGTGATCGACCGCAAGCAGAAAGTCATGGAAGAAGAAGGCATTCATTTTATTGTGAATACCAATGTAGGAAAAGATGTCAAAGCAGAAACACTGTTAAAAGAATATGATAGTGTGATCTTATGCTGTGGTGCCTCTCATCCGCGTGATATCAAGGCACCGGGAAGAGAAGCGCAGGGAATTTACTTTGCGGTAGATTTCTTAACACGCTCTACGAAGCATGTACTCACGGGCAAGAAAGAAGGATGGGTTGATACCAAAGGCAAAAATGTTGTTGTGATCGGTGGTGGAGATACCGGTAATGACTGTGTTGGTACTGCAGTCCGTCAGGGGGCAAAATCTGTCGTACAGATTGAAATGATGCCAAAGCTGCCGGATCAGAGAGCAGCAAACAATCCTTGGCCGGAATGGCCCAGAGTATGTAAGACAGATTATGGTCAGGAAGAAGCAATCGCTGTCTATGGAAAAGATCCGCGTATTTATCAGGCAACGGTCAAAGAGTTTATCGCTGACAAGAATGGTGTCTTAAAGAAAGTAAAACTTGTAAAGTTAGAACCAAATAAAGATCCAAAGACCGGTCGTATGAATATGACTGAGATTCAGGGAAGTGAGTTTGAACTTCCGGCAGATTATGTTCTGATCGCAGCAGGATTCCTTGGTACAGAGGACTATATTGCAAAAGCATTTAAAGTAAAACTGAATGCACGCACCAATGTAGAAACGAAACCGGGAAAATATCAGACATCTGTGGATAAAATCTTTACGGCAGGTGATATGCATCGTGGTCAGTCTTTGGTAGTATGGGGCATTAATGAAGGTCGTCATGTAGCCAGAGAAGTCGATGAAAAACTGATGGGGTATACGAATTTACCGTAGACCTTATAATTTGATAGAAAACAATCCTATAAACACACAAAAAGGGCAGCAGAAATGTTGTCTTTTTTGTGTTTACGGAAAAATAGGAAAGAGAGCTTTTTATCAAAAGTATATTGTCAGAACAGATGAATGAAAGAAAGAGGAATAAGAAGACAATGAGAAGGTATATTTTCTTTGTAAACCGAGAAATTGTATAAAAAATAAGAATGATATTATGAAGAAAACAGAAAAGTCAAGAAAAATAGGAAGAAAATGGAAGTAGAATTTAAAAAAGAAAGAAATGACAGATAGGCTGTTTTTTTGTAGGTATTTCATGAAAAAATAATGGATTTTAGAGAATATCCTTATCAAATATCGCTAAATGCAAAAATAGAACGCAAAGCCAAAAAAAGAAAAGAAGCAAAACAAATAAAAAAAGAAAAAAAATCAGAATATATTTTTATAATCTGCACAAAAAAAACGGTATTTTATGGTGGTTGACATAAAATTGACAAAATGCAAAACATAAATTACAATGCAAACGACTTGTTAAAGGGGACGGGATCAGGGACCTATTTGACAAGTTTTTTATTTTTGCACGAATATTCATTTTTTAATCTAACAAGTCATAAAAAAGAAGATTTTTGCAAAAAAATTGATAAAGAAAGGAAGCGATGATTACGGGAAATCTGGCAGGTGACTTATTAAAGGAATTAAATTGTGATACCGCATTTACCATCCCTGTATTTGGCGGGATTAAAGTTCCGGAGTCAGTTGTCGTTACATGGATCATTATGGCAGTGCTGCTTATAGTATCGTTCTTACTGACGAGAAATTTAAGCGTGGAGAATCCAGGCAGGAGACAAAAGATGATGGAGGCAGCTGTGAGTGCCGGATATGGCTTTTTTGAAGATATTCTTGGAGAAGAAGGGAAAGAATACATACCATATCTGATCTCGGTTATGTTATATATCGGCGTTGCAAATCTGATCGGTCTGGTCGGGCTGAAACCACCGACAAAAGACATGGGTGTAACGGCAGGATTAGCGGTCATGAGTATTATTCTGATCGAAATGGCAGGGATAAGAAAGAAAGGAACAAAAGGCTGGCTTAAAAGTTTTGCACAGCCGGTATGGGTGATCGCTCCCATTAATATATTGGAAGTTTTCATCAGACCATTGTCGCTGTGTATGCGTCTTTTTGGTAATGTATTAGGCGCATTTGTTGTTATGGAACTGATTAAATTAATATTGCCTGTTTTGTTACCGATTCCGTTTAGTTTTTATTTTGATATTTTTGACGGATTGATCCAGGCATATGTGTTTGTATTTTTAACATCATTATTTTTGAAAGAAGCTTTAGAATAAACAAAGAAAAAGGAGATACGATTATGTCAACATTATTAGCAATAGGAGCAGGTGTAGCAGTTTTAACAGGTATTGGAGCAGGTGTAGGTATTGGTATTGCAACTTCAAAAGCAGTCGATGCGATCGCAAGACAGCCGGAAGCTGACGGAAAGATCAGCAAAACATTGATCCTTGGTTGTGCACTTGCAGAAGCAACAGCAATCTATGGTTTTGTTATCGCTTTATTGATCATTTTGTTATTACGATAAACATAGCAAATCCGGGATACCGGAAATCATGGAAAGGATGGAATAGAGGATGTTAAGATTAGATGGCATTGTCTTTACCATAATCAATCTGATCGTTCTGTATTTGATATTGAGACATTTCCTGATCGGCCCGATTCGAAATATTATGCAAAAAAGAGATGAAATGCTTGCAAAGCAGTTTGCGGATGCCAAAGCAAAAGAAGAACAGGCAGCTGAAATGAAAACGCAATATGAAGCATTGATGCATGATGCAAAAGAAGAATCAAACAGAATTTTGGAAAATGCCAAAGCAAGAGCCGACAGTGAATATGAGAAAAGACTGGATCAGGCAAAGAAAGAAGCAGATAAAGTGGTGCAAAGAGCAAATGTGGCTGCAAGTCAGGAAAAAGAAAAAATGCTTGGTGATGTGCAGTCGCAGATCAGTGCATTGGCGTTGACAGCCGCAAGAAAAGTATTGCTTGACGGTGACACAAAAGAACAAAATGCAGCTTTTTACCGGGAATTTACGAAAAAAGCAGGTGAAACATATGACACAGATATCGAATAACTATGGATTGGTTTTGC
>ERZ791819.910-NODE-910-length-10743-cov-3.885479_pt1 | contig 10743 bp, 7 predicted proteins | sample MGYA00510301_ERZ791819 | MGnify/ENA primary metagenome ERZ791819 (study PRJEB30046, sample SAMN00791999) | human gut metagenome | study: EMG produced TPA metagenomics assembly of the A metagenome-wide association study of gut microbiota in type 2...
GCTCCACGTCCGCAAGGCGGGGCACAGCCTGGAGCCGCACCTCTCCCGTGCAGAGCAGCGATGCCGCAAAAAGCGGCAGAACGCTGTTTTTCGCCGCCGGAATTTTTACGCTTCCGTTCAGCGGGCGGCCCCCTGTCACCACGATCCGTTCCTCCATGTCCGTGCCCCCATTCCGCAAAAGATACCCCACCGTATGCAAAACAGGGCTGGAGTGTGAGGCGGACAAGTTTGTTTTGTAATTTATAGCATCCTCGCCCTCTCAGGCGCTTCGCGCCAGCTCTCCCAAAGGGAGAGCCTTTGGCAATTCAACTTTATGTTTTCTATTCCGTCAGGTCTCACCTCTTGATACGGATAGGACAATACCCATCTCTCCCAACAACATCATCAGGCTCGTTCCTCCGGAGGAGAAAAAGGGCAGGCTGATGCCGGTGTTGGGGATGGTATTGGTGACCACGGCCACATTGAGGACAGCCTGCAGGGCCACCTGCACAGTAAAGCCTACCACCAGCAGCGCCCCAAAACGGTCGGGGGCATGGGCGGCAATGGTAATGCCCCGCCAGAGCAGCAGCACAAACAGCAGCACCACGGCGCAGGCCCCCACAAAGCCCAGTTCCTCGCAGACGATGGAGAAGATGAAGTCGTTCTGAGGTTCGGGCACGAACAGATGCTTCTGGCGGCTGTTCCCCAACCCCAGCCCGGTTGCCCCGCCTGAGCCGATGGCGTACAGGCTCTGGATGGTCTGGTGGCCGTCCCCCAGCGGGTCGGCAAAGGGGTCCTGCCAGGAGCGCAGGCGGTCTGCGGCGTAAGGCACAAGGTCCGGCATAACGACCACTGCCGCCCCGATGGCGGCCGCCCCGCCCACGCCCGCCAGCACGAACCACCGCAGACCTGTGCCGCCCACGAACATCAGCACAGCTCCGATGCCCAGGATCAGCAAGGTGCCCGAAAGGTGGGGCTCCAGCAGCATCAGCGCTGCCACCACCCCCAGCACCAGCGCAAAGGGCAGCACCCCCACCGCAAAGCTGCACATCCTGTCATGGTTCAGCGAGATGATGTGTGAAAACACCAGAACCACGGCAAATTTTGCGATCTCGCTTGGCTGCAGGGTGCCCACCCCCGGCAGCACCAGCCACCGTTTGCAGCCGTTGTATTCCGGCATAAAAAGCACCACCACAAGCAGCACCAGTGAGACCCCCAGCAGCGGCCAGGCCAATTTGTGGAAGATGTGGTAGTCCACCCGGCTGGCCAGCCACAGCCCCGCAATGCCCATGGCGGCATAGAGCAGCTGGGGGCGCAGGTAGGCAAAGGCATCGCCCCGCCGGTAAAGGGCCACCGCCCCCGACGCGCTGCCCAGCATCACCAGCCCGAACCCCACCAGCGTGAGCACCAGCACCAGAAACGGCAGGTCCATGGCCGACAGCGGCCGCAGCGGTGCCTTGTGTCGCCCGCCTGCCAAGGCAGTCAGTTTCATGTCGTCACCCCCAGTTTTACTATTGTACGCCATGCTGCTGTTGGCTATACGGATATTATCGTGACATTGTGCATATCTTGTACACTAGCTCACCCTCTCAGGCGCTTTGCGCCAGCTCCCCCAAAGGGGGAGCTTTTGACAAAATCATAAACTTTGTATCGAATGCCAAGGCCTCTCCCTTCGGGAGAGGTGGCATCGCGTCAGCGATGACGGAGAGGGTGAGCCCGTTAAAGGGGGTGACATCATGCCCAGATTTCTCCGCACCCTGCCCGAGCGGGGATTCCGCCGCCGGGCACGGGCCGTGGCGGTGCTGTTCTGTGCCGTCTGCCTGGGGCTGGCCGTGCGGCTCTTTTTCCTGCAGGTGCGCACCGACGGCTTCTATGCCGACCGTGCACAGGGCCAGCAGCTGCGGGACACCGTGGTCCCCGCAGACCGGGGACGCATTTACAGCGCCGACGGCCTTTTGCTGGCCGCCAACAGCAGCTGCTGGACCCTGCGGGCCTCGCCCCGGGAGATGCCGGAAGAAAAGATCACCCTTGCCGCCCACGGCCTTGCGGAGATCTTAGCGCTGGACGAAGCGGCCCTGCTGGAAAAATTCAGCGACCGCCGCTCCAACGACTGCCTCCTCCGCTACCGGGTGGACCGCGCCGCAGCCGATGCCGTGCGGGACTTTTGCGAGGAAAACAGCATCACCGGCATCCGTATCAATCAGGACAGCAAGCGCTGGTATCCGCAGGGAGCGTTTCTGGCTTCGGTGCTGGGGTTCACCAATGTGGACAACGCAGGGGTGGCCGGGCTGGAACTGAAATATGACGACCTGCTCACCGGGGAAAACGGCGTGGTGCTCACGGCTGTCAACGCCTGGGGCTACACACTGGAACAGAGCTACGAGACCGAGCGTTTTCCCACCGAGGGGGACGGCCTGCGGCTCACCATCGACAGCTGTATCCAGCACTACCTTGAAAATGCGCTGTCCTACGCTGTACAGGAGCACCATGTGGCGGCGCGGGCTGTGGGGATCGTCATGGATGTGAACACCGGGGCCGTGCTGGCCATGTCCACCACGCCCTCCTACGACCCCAACGAACCCCGCGTCATTGCCGACACCGCCGCCCGGAACACCGTGGAAGCCCTGACCGGTGATGCGCGCAAGGCCGCTTTACAGCTGGCCCAGCAGACCCAGTGGCGGAACAAGGCCGTCAGCGACCTGTACGAACCGGGCAGCGTGTTCAAGCTCATCACCTGCGCGGCGGCGCTGGATGCCGGAGCCATCACAAAGCATTCCAGCTTTTACTGCGGGGAATCCATCTCGGTGGCAGGCACCCGTTTCCACTGTGCCAACCACAAGCGCCACGGAGCCCAGAGCGTGACCCAGGCGCTGGAAAATTCCTGCAACCAGAGCTTCATCCAGATCGGGGCCCGGCTGGGCAGGGAGGCCTTCTGCGATTATTTTTCCGCCTTCGGCCTGCGGGAGCCCACCGGCATCGACCTGCCCGCCGAGCCGAAACAGAGCCTGTACTATACCGCCGACCGGATGGGCCCGGTGGAGCTGGCCTCCTGTGCCTTTGGGCAGAGCAGCAAGATCTCCTATCTGGAAATGGCGGCGGCAGTCTGCGCCGTGGTCAACGGGGGAAAGCTGATGCAGCCTTACGTCGTCTCGGAGATCCTGGCCCCGGACGGCAGTACCATTGAGCAGTTCTCCCCTGTCTGCAAACGGCAGGTGCTCAAGGCAGAGACCAGCCAGACCATGCGGGAGATGATGGAAGCCGTGGTGCTCTACGGCGGTGGACGGAACGCCCAGATCCCGGGCTACCGGGTAGGCGGAAAAAGCGGCACCAGCCAGAAGCTGGACAGCGCCGACGAAAAAGCCCGCATTGCCAGCTTTGTGGCGGTGGCTCCCATCGACGACCCGCAGTTTCTCTGCCTGGTCTGCCTGGACGAACCCCACAGCTGGACGACTGCAGGCGGCAGCCTGTCGGCCCCGGTCTGTGCCGAAGTGCTGGAGCAGACGCTGGTGTACAGGGGCGTGCCCCGCGCCACGGAAGCCCCGGCTGCCTCCACAGCAGAGACCGCTGCCGACCTCCCCGCTGACGGCGACAGTTTTGACGGGGCCTGAAAACGGGCAGCAAAAAAGACCGCCGAAGCGGTCTTGAAGTGCTTGTTTTCAGTTCTGGTGCGGCTGCTCGCGGAACTTGATCTCGCCGGTCTCGCTGTTCATGGATTCCACAATGGCAAGGCTCTCCAGCTGGATGCCCTTGCTGCGGATGAGCTCGCCGCCCTGCTGGAAGCCCTTTTCCACGGCAATGCCAATGCCCTCGACCGTGGCTCCGGCCTCCTTGGCCAGATCCAGCAGGCCCATCAGGGCACAGCCGTTTGCCAGGAAGTCATCGATGATCAGGACATGGTCCTCTGCGGTGAGGAACTTTTTGGAGACGATGACATTATAGATCTTCTTGTGGGTGAAGGACTGGATCTTGGTCTCATAGTTGTCGTAATCCAGGTTGATGCTCATGGACTTTTTGGCAAACACCACAGGCACATTGAACTCGCTGGCAACCACGGCGGCAATGCCGATGCCGCTGGCCTCAATGGTCAGCACCTTGTTGACGGGCTTGCCTGCAAACAGGCGCTTCCACTCCTTTGCCATCTCGCGGAACAGGGGGATGTCCATCTGGTGGTTGATGAAGCTGTCCACCTTCAGCACATTGCCCTCGCGCACGATCCCGTCTTTCTGAATGCGTTCTTCCAGCAGTTTCATATCCGTCTCTTCCTCCAAGCTTTGGTACAGCATTTTGATTTTACCTAGTATACCGGATTTGCCCCCCTGTTTTCAAGGTCTTTTGGCATTTTCTCTCTTGTTTTTCAGCAAAATCTGAGTATACTGGAAGCAACGGCTCCGGGTGGATTTCCGGGGCGCTCCGGGCACAGGGAAAGGTGCCCGTTTTCTGCATCCTGCCGTCTGTTCGGGCGGGATACATTGTGAGGAGAAGGAGTATCACGCGTATGAAGACCGGATTGATCCTGGAAGGCGGTGCCATGCGGGGCATGTTCACCGCCGGTGTTCTGGATGTTCTGATGGAGCAGGGCATCACGGTAGACGGTATGGTAGGTGTTTCGGCGGGAGCAGTGTTCGGCTGCAACTACAAATCCCACCAGATCGGGCGGACCATCCGCTACAACACCACCTATTGCAAGGACAAACGCTATGCCAGCTTCCGCAATCTGCTGCGCACCGGCAACCTGTACAGTGAGAATTTCTGCTACCACGAGGTGCCCGAAAAGCTCGACCCGTTCGATGACAAGGCTTTCCGGGAATCCCCCATGGATTACTTTGTGGTCTGCACCGATGTCCGCACCGGCGACCCCATCTATCATAAGTGCCGCACCGGTGATGCGGAGGATGTGCTCTGGATGGAAGCCTCGGCTTCCATGCCGCTGGCCGCAAAGATCGTCAGGATCGGCCATTACGGCCTGCTGGACGGCGGCGTTGCCGATTCCATCCCCATCCGCTTCTTTGAGTCCATCGGCTACAAGCGGAACCTCATCATCCTGACCCAGCCCAAGGGGTTTGTGAAAAAGAAGAACCCCATGCTGCCCGCCATCCGGGCACGGTATCTGCGCTATCCTGCCTTTGTGGAGGCTGTGGCTGACCGCCACGAGCGCTACAACGAAACCCTGAGCTACATCTCCATGCTGGAGCAGTCCGGCAAGGATTACGTTATCCGCCCGCCCATCCCGCTGGAGATCGGTGCCATGGAGCGTGACCCCGACCAGCTGCGCCGCGTCTACGAGACCGGCCGGGCCGTGGCACAGATCCAGGTGGATAAGATCCGGGCCTTCCTTGAAACTGCAAAGGCAGAAGCCGAGGAATAATCACCACACTGTGAAAACAGCCATGGCTCAGTACGAATATGACAAAATGCACCCGCTCTGCAATACGCAGAGTGGGTGCATTTTTTGTGTCAGCGGAGCCATTGCCGCCCAGAACATCTGCCTTGCTGCACAGGAGCTGGGGCTTGGCGCAGTCTGGCTGGGCTTGTTTTGCTGTTCTCTCCGTCGTCCTCGCTGCTCTAATTTCAGCATTTGAATGCTGTTTGTCAGGGGCAGCGGTCGGCAGACGTATTTTTTCATTTTGGGTCTTGACTTTTAATAGTTAGTCTTTCACGCAGTTTTACTTGCACCCCCCCCCCGAAAGTGGTATAATTTCCTTACAAGCCCATGTTTTACCGGATTTGAAACTTTGTAAGGAGGTACCACTTATGATCTCTTATCGTAAACTCGCCATGCGTGTTCTGGGGCACAGCCCGGTTTCTGCGGCCAGAACAGCCCGCCGCTCCACCGCAAAGCGCGCCGCCGCCCTCGCCCTCACCGCCGCCCTTGTGGTCGGGATGACGCTCCCCGCCTTTGCCCAAGACTGGTACATTGAAGATGGTGACATCTCGATTTCGGCTGGTGAAACCGGCAACAAGGTCACACAGGGAAGTACGACAAAAGAGAATGATACGGACACCGTTATTAAAAGCAAGGACTCTTCTACCGCGTCTTCGAACACAGTAACGATCCATGCAGATGAAGGCAAGACGGTGAATGTCACGCTGGATAACGTAACGATCAATGTAGACGAAGGGTCCAAGTATGCTTATGACCCGAACGCTTATAAGACCGCTGTAAGCGTTACCGGCAGCGGCAATACGAACATCGAGCTGAACGGCAACAACACGCTGACAAGCGGATATGGCCACGCCGGTCTGGAGCATAACAAGACCGATGACAGCGGCACGCTGACGATTCAGGACGAAAAGAATGATGATGGCTCCGCAAAGGGCAGTGCGTCCGATACTACTGGCAGTTTGACTGCCAACGGTGGTGGCCGAGGTGCCGGCATCGGCGGCAGTGACGAACACGACGGCCAAGCGACCATTACGGGTGGTAAGATCACTGCCACGGGTGGTAATGGGGCTGCCGGTATTGGCGGCGGTGCCGGTGACAAGTACGCCGCCGTCGGCGGTGACGGCGATGTGACAATTTCCGGCGGTACGATCACCGCTACGGGCGGCAGTCTGGGTGCCGGTATTGGCGGCGGTGCCTACGGCAATGGTACTGTCACAGTTACCGACGGCGATATCACCGCAAAGGCTACGGGCAATTATGGTGCCGGTATTGGTGGCGGTTTTGGCGCGATACCGAAGGACACTCTTATTGGAGGAAATGGCACTGTCACCATCAGCGGCGGCACCATCACCGAAGCCTCTGGTGGCTATATGGCTGCTGGCATCGGCAGCGGCTATCAGGGTCTGGGTACAGTGACCATTGAAGGTGATGCCGTCATCAAAAACGCACAGGGCGGTGAAGCTGGAGCCGGCATCGGCAGTGGCACCTATGGTGACAGCGAGATCATTATCAGAGGTGATGCAGTCATTGAAAATGCGGAAAGCAGCGCAAACGGCGCTGGCATCGGCAGCGGCCAAGGCGATTTGTATCCCGATGGCGATGGCATGGTAATCGATCTAACTGTAGGCAACGTGACCATTGAAGGCAACGCCAAAATCGAAAATGCAAAAAGTGGTTCTGGTGGTTCCGGCATTGGCGGCGGCGCTGTTGGCATCGGCAATGTAATCATTAGAGGCAACGCTCAAATCGGAAACGCCACCGGCGGCGATGAAGGTGCCGGTATTGGCGGCGGTGTTCTTGGCACTGGTGACGTGACCATCGAGGGCAATGTCACCATCGAAAATGCACAGGGCGGCGCTGGTGCTGCCGGTATCGGTGGCGGCGCAGAAACACAACCCGACACCGAGGATACCAGAAACAAAGTTTCCATCAAGAGCACCGAAGCCGGTTCTCCCAATATCACCGCCAAAGGCGGCGGCGTTCTGAATGGCGGCGGCGTTCTGGATGAAAATGCTCCCCTTGCCGGTGCTGCGGCCATCGGCAGCGGCAGCGTTGCTGACGGCGCTACTGAGGTAAAGTCTGATATTACCATTGAAGGCAAGGTGACGATCGACGCCACTGGCGGCGGCGATGTGGCCATTGGCGATTCGACCAACGGCGAAACGCAGTTCTCCGGTTTGCAGGTGGGCACGACCATCACCCGCCGCAATGCGAAGGGCGACGACGTTTCCCAGCCCGGCGATGTTGTACGCGAACCCGAAAAGCCCGCCCAGCCGACCGTGACGCCCACCGAAGGGGCAGAAGCACCTTCCAACGGCTCGGTGGAAGTGGAGCGCCCGGTCACGGTGGAGGGGCTGTATGTCACCAACGTTCTGGGCAAGCAGATCACTCACACCTGCACCCAGAACGGCACGACCCTGACCATCCGCGCCAACGGCATCGTGGCCTCGGCCCACCTGACGCTGGGCATGGTCCGCACCCTGAAGGCTCAGGGCGTGAAGACCCTTGTGTTCACCACCCTGCTCTCCCGCTCCACCACGGTCTCGGTGGATGCCCTGCTGGCGGCTGAACCCGACGCCCCCGATGAAACGGCCGTCGTCTGGACCCACACCGGCCCCCGCGCGGCATTGACCATTGACGGCGCAGACCACAGCGACCTGCTCAAGTAACCGAACGGAGCACACAACTTATAAAAACGCAGCCGGGAGGCTTCCGCTTTTGGAACGCCTCCCGGCTGTTTCGTTATGCCGTTTTGGTTTTGAGGTAGTACCCGATGCCGATGGCAGTGGTTGGCATCGTGATGAAGTTCTTCCAGATCGTCATCTCCATCGTGGTGGGCATGACAGCAGAATCCACCGCCCTTTCCATGGTGCGTGAGGTGGTGTTTGGTGTGGGCTTTGCCCTGCTGCTGCCCCGGTTTTTCGGGCTGGACGGTGTGCTGTACTCCATGCCGCTGTCGGATATCCTGACCTTCCTGATCGCCGGCTATCTGATTTACAAGACCTACCATGAACTCAACTATCATATCGCGCTGGACAGCGGTGAACGGCATTGAAAAGTGCGCGGAGATCATCGAAAGCCTGGTTTGAATGAACCGGAGTCTGCTGCCATCCGGCTGTCACTGATCCAAAAAAAGAACCCCACGTCCAGACCGTTGTGTGAAACGGCCCGGACATGGGGTTTTATGGTTTTTAATGCAGTTACGCCCAGTTCTTCCGCCCGTAACGGGTGGTCAGCTGGCAGATCTCTTTTTGGAGCTTTCGGGTCAGCTGGGTCTTTTTCAGCCGCCAGCGCCAGTTCTGGCCCACGGTGGAGGGCTTGTTGATGCGGGCAGAGTTGTCCAGCCCCAGCCAGTCCTGCATGGGGATGATGCAGGTCGCCGCTGCGCTGCGCAGGATCAGTGCGATCATGCTTTTATAGAGCTGCTCCTCCGGGGTGGCGTAGTCGAACAGATAATCCCGCACCATAGCGCGCTCCGCACCGGTGATGGTCTGATACCAGGATACCAGCGTTTCGTTGTCGTGGGTGCCGGTATAGGCCACGCTGTTCACCGGGTAGTTGTGGGGCAGGTAGTCGCTGGCGCTGCCGGTATCCCGGGAGTCAAAGGCAAATTCCAGCACCTTCATGCCCGGGAAGCCGCTGTCCCGCACCAGCTGACGCACGGTGTCACTCATGTAGCCAAGATCCTCCGCAATGATCTCCCGTTTGCCCAGTGCCTGCTCCACAGCACGGAACAGCTCGATGCCGGGGCCTTTTTCCCAGTGGCCCGGTGCGGCAGTCTCGCTGCCGTAGGGGATGGAGAAATACTCATCGAAGCCGCGGAAGTGATCGATGCGCACCACATCGTAAAGCTCGAAGCAGTACCACAGGCGGGTGATCCACCACTGATAGCCGGTTGCGCGGTGCGCTTCCCAGCGGTAGAGCGGATTGCCCCAGAGCTGGCCGGTGGGCGAAAAGCCATCCGGGGGAACACCCGCCACCGCTGTGGGAATGTTGTCCTTGTCCAGTTGGAACAGACCCGGGTTTGCCCAAGCGTCCGCCGAATCCAGCGCCACATAGATGGGGATATCCCCGATGATCCGGATGTCCTTGCTGTTGGCATAGGCCTTCAATTTACGCCACTGCTGGTCGAACTTGAACTGGAGATATTTGTGGTACTCCACCTCAAAATACAGCTCCCGGCGGTAGTAGTCCATCGCGGGCTGCCAGCGCAGACGGATATCCTCGGCCCACTCGATCCACGGCTTGCCCTCAAAGCGGCCCTTCACCGCCATGAACAGGGCAAAATCGTCCAGCCACCACTTGTTTTTTTCGCAGAAGGCTGTAAACGCTTCGTTGTGGCCGATGTCGCTGCGGGAGTAGGCCAGCCGCAGCAGGCGGCCCCGCTCAGCATACAGGCGGCTGTAATCAATGTCATCTGCCTTGCGGCCAAAGTTCGCCTTTTTGCACTCGGCGGCAGTCAGAACCCCTTCCTCCACCAGTGCGTCCAAGCTGATGAAATAGGGGTTGCCCGCAAAGGCGGAAAAGCTCTGATAGGGGCTGTCGCCGTAGCTTGTCACACCCAGCGGCAGGATCTGCCAATAAGTCTGCCCGGCTTCCTTGAGCCAGTCCACAAAGTCGTATGCTTCCTGCGAAAAGCAGCCGATGCCGTAAGGGGACGGCAGACTGCTGACGGGCAGCAAAATGCCTGCACTTCTCTGCATCTTCATTTCCCTCTTCCTTTATAACTCGATCAGAACACCCGCGTGGTCGGATACCTGCGGCTCCTGCAGGCCGTTGAACACCACCCGGGTGCTTTTTACAGCGATCGCCTGGGAGCACCAGATCTGGTCGATGCGCTTTTTTGCCGCTGCATCCGGGGCATCCCGCCAGCCATCAATGGCCTGCACGACGGTGTAGCCTTCGTCCCGCTGCTGTGCCAGGCGGTAGGTGTCCTGCCAGCCGCTGCGGAGCACAAGGTCGTAGCCCTCGCCCCGCACGTCGGCCTCGCTGTTGAAGTCGCCCAGCAGAAAGGCGGTCTTTTTTGCGCCTGCCGCCCGGGACAGCGTTTCCCACTGGGCGGCAAAAGGCTCCACTTCGTCCTTCCACCAGCCCAGATGCACTGTGTAATACCAGACATCTCCTGCACAGATGCCCAGGGTGCGGCGGGTCCTCCAGTTGCTGTAATCGCCGGACTTGCTCAGCAGCAGATTTTCGGCAGCGGTGATGGGTGCACGGCTGAACACCGCCATGCCCTCATCGTACTTGTCGTAACCGATCTTTGCCGGGAGCCAGCTCCAATGGTACTGCACGCCCCGTTCTTCCAGCATCCGGGCTACGGCTGCGGCGTGGTTGTCCGCTTTCAGCAGCACTGTATTGCCGGAGCAGGGATAATATCCCGC
>ERZ791819.919-NODE-919-length-10667-cov-2.696570_pt1 | contig 10667 bp, 8 predicted proteins | sample MGYA00510301_ERZ791819 | MGnify/ENA primary metagenome ERZ791819 (study PRJEB30046, sample SAMN00791999) | human gut metagenome | study: EMG produced TPA metagenomics assembly of the A metagenome-wide association study of gut microbiota in type 2...
CCTGTGCCGAAAGAGCCTCGCCTTTTGGTGTCTTTCGAATGGCAAGATTGCAAAAAAGACGTAATGTTCCATGCATTTGTACAATTTGTTTCCAGTTGTTATCTTTCATTTTGTTCCTGCTTTCCTGTTATATATACTCCCGGATATCTTATTAAAACGAATCCTTTCGGCTGCATTTCCGATATAGTAACTCTAAAATCCAAGCGTTGCACGCTTGCCGCACTTTCGTGCTTGAAGATTTTATCGTTCATGAATTCTGCACAAGAAAACAAGTTCTCTTGCGTTGCGAATTCATGATATACTGCCTCTGTTTTTCGTCATATATATCGGTATTTAGTTTACAATGTGAACTAAATACAAAGAGCACTATAATCTTTTTTGAAAGAAAAGTCAAGAGCAGAAGTATTCCTTATATTAAGGGAGCAGAAGCAATTCTTATACATAGGGGCAGGATGTGGAAAACACGACAAAACCCCTCAACAGAGGGGCTTTGTCACTTTCTATAAAGAAAATTAAGATGTTCTTGTGGGATTTTTTATAATTCACAAAAGAGTATGGGATCATTTCTTTTTGTATGATCACTAAAAGCGATCATAGCATTCAGATCGTACCTGTGATCACTAATGTGCTGACACCCGGATTTACGAGCCATGCACCGGTGACAGGATCTTGTGTATAGCTTGCAGCAGGAACTGTAATTTCACCTGCAAGAGTAGCAAAAAGTCCGGTTGTTTCATCATAAGTGTAGTTAGTTGTTTCTCTCCATGCGGTATCATTAAATGTGACAGAAATGTTAGAAAGGACAGGATCAAACGTATCTGTGATCACGGCGTTTGATCCTGCAAGGGCGGGTGCACTTCCGGAATTCTGAATCAGGAAAGTGTAAGTGAGCTGACCGTTTTCAGCCACAGGAACCGGGCTGACAGATTTTGTGATATTTAACAAAGGTGAGCTGTCAGCAAGGACCGATTCGTTGACCGTGATCGGTGTAATACCGCCACCGCTGATAACAGCAGTATTGTTGATCGAAGATTCCGGAGCTAAAGGTGCAAACTGATTGGTAGTTACTTCATATACGATCGTAACATTTCCGTTGGCAGGAATGGAAATTCCGGTGATCGTAAGAGGTGGTCCGGCTGTAACGTTGGTGCCGGCTGAAGAGTGCCATTGATATAATAGTGGATCGTATCAGCAACATAGGTTAATGGTGTCAGGGTAGTTGTATTAAATTCATACGTTCCAAGATCATCTTTGATCGTCAGATCCGTAAATGCTGTATTACCGGCATTTACGAGAGTGATCAGATAAGTGATCGTATCATTCTGGCCATACGTTGGCTGCATGGCAGTTTTTTTCGCAGAAAGAACTTCTAAAATCTCACCAACGGCGATATTGGAATTAGTAACTGCATTGCCATAGCGAAGCTGTGCCTGATTGGTAAATCGTGCCATTTGTGTTCTCCTTGTCAAATAGGTATATAATTACTATATGTCTTAAAAGAACATGGGTAACCCGAAAAGAATTTTTATTCAGACAGATGCAAAGAAAATAACAGAAATCCTGCTTCGACAAGATGGAAAAAGGCAAAAAATTGCTTTGACAAGTTTGAAAAAAGTAAAACAACTGCTTTAACAGGATGGAAAAAGGCAAAACAACTGCTTTGACAAGTTTGATAATGACGACAGAAAAGATCGAAAAACAAAATCGGAAATTAAAATGTGAAAATACATTTTAATCATGAGGAATATCATGAAATCTGCCGGATAATTCCTCGGTTTTGACAATATTGATAAAGGCATGTGGATCGATGGAGCGGATCAATGGTATCAATTCTCTTTTGGCTTCGGAGTTGATCACGGAGTAGATTAATGTTTTTTCTTTCTCTTCATAGCATCCGATTCCCTGAAAAAGCGTAGCATCATGGTTTGTCAGCTCACGGATCGCTTTATAAATTTCATCCGAATGATCCGAAATGATAAAGAGCGTTTCTTTTTTATAATGTTTATATAATGCCTGGATCACCTGTGTGCTGCAAAACTGGTAAATGATCGAATACAGTGCGATCGACCAGCCAAATAATGCTCCGGCAACTGTCAGGACAAGAATATTTCCAAGGAAAATATAGTTCCATGCATCAATGCCTTTTTCCTGAGACAGCCAGATGCTGATAAAATCAGTACCACCGGTTGTTGTACCTACGTTCAGACACAGGCTGACTGCAAATCCGTTGATGATCCCGCCAAATACGCTGACTAAGAGTGCATCCTGTGTGAAAATATAGGCAGGCAGCAGATCGACAAAGATACTTGATAAAAAGATGACAATGATTGAATACAAAGTAAAACGTTTCCCGATAAAACGAAAAGCAATATAGGCAGGAAACAGATTCAGAACTATATTAAAAAAAGTATATGGAATGCTGATATGAAAAAAGTGGATCCCGATCTGTTGCAATAAAAGGGATACACCGGAAAAACCACCGGGCAGCAGATTGGCAGTTTTTGCAAAACAGCGCAGATTCCATGCATATAGGATGGATGCAAAAAGGATTACAAATATACGAAACACCTGATAGAATGCAGGGTGTTTGTTTTCAACAGTCTGGAACATAAAATCCCTCCTCTTTTATCTTTTTGATATATCATAGCATAGGATGGCAAGCCTGACCAACATAAAAATAAAAAAAGAATTGACAACAAAAGAAAAAAGAATTATATTGATAACGGTGTTATATAACACTGTTATGGAAGGAGAAAAGCGTGGCAAAACAAATAGAAGGTGTGTCAGAACGTATTCTGGCATGTGCGAAAGAGGAATTTTTAGAGAAAGGTTTTTCAGAGGCTTCCCTACGGTCAATCGCAGCAAAGGCAGATACAACGACAGGGTCGATCTATTCCAGATATGGTGGAAAAGAAGAACTTTTTGGTGAGATCGTAGAGCCGGCAGCGGAATATTTGATCGCTATGTTTACCAGAACACAGGAAAATTTTCATGCAATGGATGTAGAAGAACAGCCAAAGAAGATGGAAAGAACTGTTCAGAATGGCATGCATGAAATGTTAGATTACATCTATGAAAACTTTGAGACATTTGAGTTACTTCTGGATGCTTCCTATGGAACAAAATTTCAACATTTTGTCGAATGTCTGGTAGAGATAGAGACAAAATATACCTATCGCTATATGGAAGATATGCATATGGCAAAGCAGACGCAGAATGTCATTACGGAAGATTTTGTGCATATTATGACAACAGCACTCTTTGAAAGTGTTTTCGAAGTGGTGCGGCACAAAATGACAAAAGAAGATGCAGTCCGCTATATTGATATGCTGTCACTTTATCATTATGCAGGGTGGGATGCGATCTTAAAAATCTCTGAAGAAGAATAATACGATATTACAGGTTGTATATTGCAAAATATACAGCCTAAAAAAATATCACGCAGTTAGTTAAAACTAATAAAGGTAGTATGAAACTACTAAAAATTATTCATATCATACCTGACCACACTTTCATCCGTTCAAACACAAAATAAAAGCCATATGCAAAAAATATTTCGTGTTTTGCAAATGGAAAAAAAAAGAGAATATGGAGGTAAGAAATGAAAAAACAAAGTGCATTAACAAGACTCTTTGAGTATGCGGGCAATTATAAGTATTTTACGATGCTGTCGCGTATACTTTCCGTGATCAGTACATGGATCGCGCTTGTGCCATTTTATTACATATGGCGTATCATGAAAGAAGTGTTAGACGTAGCACCGGCATATGATCAGGCAAAAGGAATTACATCGCTAGGCTGGAGTGCCGTTGGCTTTGCATTGCTGTCCATGATCATTTATATTGTGGCATTGATGTGTTCGCATATTGCAGCGTTCCGTATTCAGGCAAATATGCGTTCCGCCATGATGCATAAGATCGTAAATCTGCCATTAGGTTTTATGGATCAGGATGGCAGCGGTAAGATCAGAAAGATCGTGCAGGAATCCAGCGAAGCGACAGAAACCTATCTGGCACACCAGTTGCCAGATCGTGCCGGAGCGATCGCGACACCGATCGGGCTTTTGGTACTTTTAGTCGTATTTGACTGGAGACTTGGTTTGCTAAGTCTCGTGCCGGTTGTTACAGCGTTTCTGATAATGAGCAGTATGACCGGAAAGAACATGGAGATTAAAATGAAAGAATACCAGAATTCGCTTGAAGAAATGTCAAGCGAAGCAGTTGAATATATCCGTGGTATTCCGGTTGTAAAGACATTTGGCCAGTCGGTCTTTTCGTTTAAGCGTTTCCGTAAAGCAATCGATAATTATGAGAAATGGGTTATTTCCTATACAAAAGATATGCGTCTTCCGATGGTCGGATATACAACAACGATCAATGCAGTTTTTGCTATTCTGATCGCAGCCGCATTCTGGCTTTCAAAAGGCACAGACGATAAAACATTTCTGCTGAATCTGTTATTTTATATCATTATTACACCGATCATTACGGTAACGTTAAATAAGATCATGTATTCCAGCGAAAATAAAATGCTTGTGGAAGATGCATTAAAAAGAGTGGATGGCATCTTAGAGCGTGAGCCGTTAGAACAGGCAAAAGAGCTCAAAACGCCAAAAGATGCATCAATCGTATTTGAAAATGTATCATTCCGTTATAAGGATGGTATTACGGATGCCTTACATGGTGTGAATTTGAAAATCGAACCCGGAGAGCATGTAGCATTTGTCGGACCATCCGGTGGCGGTAAGACAACATTAGCAAGTCTGATCGCAAGATTTTTTGATGTGACAGAGGGAAAACTTGTTGTCGGTGGCGTGAATGTCAAAGAGATTGCCGATGAAAAATTAATGGAGACCGTTTCGTTTGTTTTTCAGGATAGCAAGCTTTTGAAAATGTCGATCTATGACAATATCCGCATGGGCAAAAAAGATGCAACAAAAGAGCAGGTACTTCATGCATTAAAAGAAGCACAATGCATGGATATCATTGAAAAAATGCCTCAGGGAATTGATACGATGATCGGTACGCGGGGGACTTATGTATCGGGAGGCGAGGCGCAGCGTTTGTCGATCGCAAGAGCGATGTTAAAGGATGCACCGATTCTGATCTTAGATGAAGCAACAGCGTTTGCGGATCCTGATAATGAAGTCAAAGTACAGGAAGCATTTTCGAGATTGTCAAAAGGCAAGACCGTTATTATGGTCGCACACCGCCTTTCTTCGGTAACCAATGCAGACCGTATCTGTGTCTTAAAAGATGGTGAGATCGTTGAGACAGGAAACCATGAATCATTGACAAAACAAAATGGCATTTATGCTCATATGTGGAAAGAATACAACCAGTCAATCCGGTGGAAAGTAGGTGTATCAGATGAAAAATAAAATGACATGGCAGGAAAAATTACAGCATAAATATGCACTTTCCAAACAGGGTGCTACCGACATGATGTATGCTTTTATATCCGCTACGATATCAAATATTGTATTAATGCTCCCGGTGGGGGTGTTATATTGCATGGTTAGAGATTATATGAACAATACACTTTTCGGTAAAGCATTGTTTTATGCGATCGCGACTGTGATCTGTCTGGTATTGATTGCGATCACAACGTATATCCAGTATAATGCGACATTTCTTTCCACATATGTAGAAAGTGGTGTGCGAAGATTAAATCTTGCAGAGAAAATGCGCAAATTACCATTATCGTATTTTGGCAAAAAGGATCTTTCGGATCTTACCAGTACGATCATGGCAGATTGTGCAACGATGGAAACTGCTTCTTCTCATTGGATACCGGAACTGATCGGTTCGTGCATTTCTACTACATTGATCGCGATCGGACTGCTTTTCTTTGAGTGGCGTATGGCACTTGCAGCACTCTGGGTTCTGCCGGTGGCATTTCTGATCGTAGGCTGCTCTTCTTCGGTACAAAAGAGAATGGGCAGAAAGCAGATGAAACTAAAGATGGAATGCGCAGATGGTATTCAGGAATGCTTAGAGTCTGTGCGTGATCTTCGTGCAAATAATGCACAGGAAGATTATATGGAAGGACTTGACTGTAAGATCAAAGCTGTAGAAAAGCATGCGGTTGTTACGGAACTCGGAATGGCTGTCTTTGTATCGGGAGCACAGATGATCTTAAAGTTCGGAATTGCAACAGTTGCTCTTGTAGGTGGTATTCTGCTTTCGAATGGAAGTATTGATCTGTTGACATTTTTTGCATTTCTTTTAGTGGTATCACGCCTGTATGATCCGTTACAGATCTCGTTACAGAACTTAGCAGCGATCATTTCCACAAATGTACAATGTGAACGACTTGACGAAATATTGTCGCATGATATTCAGACCGGTGATACGCAGATGGAATATAATGGATTTGATATTACATTTTCCAATGTCGGCTTTTCTTATGACACACAGGAAAATGTATTAAAAGATGTCAGTTTTACAGCACAGCAGGGAGAAGTGACTGCCTTGATCGGACCATCCGGTGGTGGTAAAACGACGGTTTCACGGTTGGCATCCCGTTTCTGGGATATCAAAAAGGGATGTATTTGTGTCGGCGGAATGGATATTGCAAAAATTGATCCGGAGACGTTGATGCAATTATATTCAATTGTTTTTCAGGATGTTACTTTATTCAATAATACAATCATGGAAAATATCCGTATCGGCAGACAGGATGCAACGGATGAAGAAGTGATCGCTGCTGCTGAATTAGCTCATTGTGAAGAGTTTGTTATGAAACTTCCAAAAGGCTGGAATACGATGATCGGTGAAAACGGATCTGAATTATCCGGTGGGGAACGTCAGAGGATTTCGATCGCCAGAGCATTTTTAAAAGATGCACCGATCATTCTTCTGGATGAAGCAACAGCCTCGTTGGATGTGGATAATGAGACACTGGTACAGGAATCGTTATCAAAGCTGATTCGTAACAAGACTGTTTTGATCATTGCGCATCGGATGAGAACGGTTGCAAATGCCGATAAGATCGTTGTATTAAAGGATGGTGTTGTTGCCGAAGAAGGATCACCAAAAGAGCTGGAAGCAAAGAAAGGAATCTACAGTCATATGGTGACTTTGCAACAGAAGGCAGCAGACTGGGCGTTGTAAATGCAAACAGGTACCGATCAGAGCATATAAACAGTAATGTGAAAGTAGAACAGGTACCGATCAGGGCATATAAACAGCAACGTAGAAGTAAAACAGGTACCGATCAGAGCATATAAACAGCAACGTAGAAGTAAAACAGGTGCAGATCAGAGCATATAAACAGTAACGTAAAAGTAAAACAGGTACAGGATCAAAGCTTGTAGATGCAGGAACAATATGGAAATGTGTTCAAATATCTCCTTTAAAATTGCACAAAGATTTTCTGAAAAATGCGGGATTTCGGGTAATTTACTTAAAATTTACATTTGCTATTGACAAATAATCCGTTTGAAACTACCATACAGGGTACAGCAGTTTTTAGATTACTTTTATAGGAGAGAATAATCCGGGTGGGGACTTTTCTTGTATTTGTATTTAGGATTGCTGACATTGCAAACTCAATAAAAGGAGGAATTCTCATGAGATTATGGAAAAAAGCATTAAGTGTGCTGCTTGTATCTGCAACAGCAATTTCAATGTGTGCCTGCGGTGGTGCAAAGAAAGGTTCAGGATCATCTGATACATTTAAGATTGGTGGTATCGGACCAACAACCGGTGATGCAGCAATATACGGAAAGGCCGTTAAGAATGGTATTCAGCTTGCTGTTGATGAGATCAACAAAGACGGCGGTATCAATGGTAAGAAGATCGAATATAAATTTGAAGATGACCAGAACGATACAGAGAAATCTGTTAATGCTTACAACAGCTTAAAAGATTGGGGTATGCAGATGTTAGTCGGTACGGTTACATCAAACCCTTGTACAGCAGTCGTAGAGGAATCTCATAATGATAATATGTTTCAGTTGACACCTTCTGCTACAGCAGTAGAATCTATTCAGTACGACAACGCATTTCGTATGTGTTTCTCTGATCCTAATCAGGGTAGTGCTTCAGCAGATTATATTGCCGATCATAAGATTGCTACAAAAGTAGCTGTAATTTACAATAGTTCGGATCCTTATTCATCAGGTATCTATCAGAAATTCGCAGAAGAAGCAAAAGCTAAGAAGCTTGACGTTGTAGCTGCGGAAGCATTTACAGCAGACAGCAAGACAGACTTTTCGGTACAGATCCAGAAAGCACAGAATGCAGGTGCTGAGATGGTATTCCTTCCAATCTACTATCAGGAAGCTTCTTTAATCCTTGCACAGGCTAAAAAAGCCGGATTTACACCAAAATATTTTGGCTGTGATGGTATGGATGGTATCCTTGCATTAAAGGGATTTGACAAAGAACTTGCAGAAGGACTTATGTTCTTAACACCATTTACTGCAGATGCACAGGATGATAAGACACAGACATTTGTAAAAGCTTATAAAGCAGCATTTAAAGATACTCCGATCCAGTTTGCCGCAGATGCTTACGATTGTGTATATAGCATTAAGGCAGCCGCTGAAAAGGCAAAGATCACACCGGATCAGAGCGTATCTGATATCAGTGATGCATTAAAGAAATCTATGACAGAAATTAAGATGGATTGTCTGACAGGTACAAACATTACATGGAAGTCAGACGGAGAACCTTCTAAGGAGCCAACCGTCGTAACTGTTCAGAATGGTGCGTATAGTATCGCTCAGTAATGAATTTCTGTTCGACGTGATAAGAAGATGAAGAAAAGTCTGTACGAACGCTGACAGTTCGTACGGACTTTTTTTATGGAATAGGAAAATGCTCGTACAGTAGCGGTACACCAACAAGTAAGGAACAAGTATCGTACTTACTCTTTTAGTTGTTTTTCTCTTCAAAAAATGCTAAAATAGTAAAGATTTAGTTGTATACAAAAATACAAAAAATAGAGGAGGAAGATTATGAGCTTTATATCATATCTGATTAATGGATTAGGTCTGGGAAGCGTATATGCTATTATTGCTCTGGGATATACCATGGTTTATGGTATTGCAAAGATGTTAAATTTTGCACATGGTGATGTTATCATGATTGGTGCATATGTTGCATTGCTTAGCATGACACATGCCGGTATGCCGGTGCTTCCGGCCGTTCTGATCTCAGTTGTGGCATGTACTGTTTTAGGATTGCTGATCGAAAGAGTGGCTTACAAACCGCTTCGAAATGCATCCTCATCATTAGCTGTTTTGATCACAGCAATTGGTGTCAGTTACCTGCTTCAGAACATAGCACTTTTGATGTTTGGTGCAAATGCACAGACATTTCCATCTGTAGTCAAATGGAAAGGACTTTCTTTGGCCGGTGGCAAATTAACGATCTCAGGTGAGACATTAGTCACGATCATTGTCTGTATCATTATCATGATTGCATTGATACTTTTTGTGCAAAAGACAAAACCGGGTCAGGCAATGCGTGCGGTATCTGAAGATCGAGGTGCAGCACTTTTAATGGGTATCAACGTCAATGGTACAATCGCACTTACTTTCGCGATCGGTTCGGGACTTGCAGCAATCGCAGGCGTCCTTCTTTGTTCGGCATATCCAAGTCTGACGCCGTATACAGGAGCTATGCCGGGTATCAAGGCATTCGTTGCAGCGGTATTTGGTGGAATCGGTTCGATACCGGGTGCTTTTATCGGTGGTATTTTACTTGGTATCATTGAAATCTTTGGTAAAGCATATATTTCATCACAGATGGCAGATGCGATCGTGTTTGCTGTGCTGATCGTTGTGCTGTTAGTCAAACCAACCGGTTTGTTAGGCAAAAAAATACAAGAGAAAGTGTAGGTGGCTGTTATGTTAAAAAAATTATCCAAACAGAAAATAAGCGATATCATCACCTATGGCATTGTATTAGTTGCTTTTATCGTGATGCAGATCTTAATTAATGCAGGACAGATTTCTTCTTTATTTGAAGGATTGATGGTTCCGCTTTGTACTTATATCATTTTGGCGATCTCTTTAAACCTTGTGGTTGGTGTACTGGGAGAATTAAGTCTTGGTCACGCCGGCTTTATGTGTGTCGGTGCTTTTACGAGTGCATTCTTTTCAAAATGTATGCAGGATACGATCACAAATTCAATCGTGCGTTTTCTGATCGCACTTCTGATCGGTATTGTTGTAGCTGCTATTTTCGGACTACTGATCGGTATTCCGGTATTACGTCTGAATGGTGATTATTTAGCTATCGTTACACTGGCTTTTGGTGAGATCATCAAAAACATTGTTAATGTACTTTTCATCGGAAAAGATTCCAAAGGTTTTCATTTTTCAACCAAAGATGTGATGGCATTGAATATGGAACCGGATGGCAAGGTTATCGTCAATGGACCACAGGGAATTACCGGAGCACCGAAAGATGCTACATTCTTTATAGGATTTATTCTTGTTCTGATCACATTGTTTATCGTGCTGAACCTGATCCATTCCAGAGACGGTCGTGCGATCATGGCGATCCGTGATAACAGAATTGCGGCAGAATCCATTGGTATCAATATTACAAAATATAAATTAATGACATTTACGATCTCTGCTGCAATGGCAGGAGCGGCCGGTGTGTTATATGGTCATAATCTTTCCAATCTGACTGCAAACACCAATAACT
>ERZ791819.925-NODE-925-length-10645-cov-2.733522_pt1 | contig 10645 bp, 9 predicted proteins | sample MGYA00510301_ERZ791819 | MGnify/ENA primary metagenome ERZ791819 (study PRJEB30046, sample SAMN00791999) | human gut metagenome | study: EMG produced TPA metagenomics assembly of the A metagenome-wide association study of gut microbiota in type 2...
TATATCGAAGGAAACGGATACCAGGTAACCTGGACCTTCGGTCACCTTTGTACACTGAAAGAGCCGCACGAGTATACTCCGTCGTGGAAAGCATGGAGCTTAAGCAGCTTGCCGATGATACCTCCCCGGTTTGGCATCAAGCTGATAAACGATCCGGGTATAGAAAAGCAGTTCCACATTATAGAAGGGCTGATGCAGCAGGCTGACGAGATTATCAACTGTGGTGATGCCGGACAAGAAGGAGAATTGATTCAACGCTGGGTTATGCAGAAAGCAGGAGCACACTGTCCGGTCAAGCGCCTGTGGATTTCATCACTTACTGAAGAGGCGATTCGAGAAGGGTTTGCCAGCCTGAAAGACCAGTCCGAATTTCAGCCGTTGTACGAAGCCGGCCTGAGCCGTGCCATAGGCGACTGGGTACTGGGAATGAATGCAACTCGTCTGTATACATTAAAATACGGACAAAACCGTCAAGTACTTTCCATCGGAAGGGTACAGACTCCGACACTTGCCCTGATAGTCAAACGACAGCAAGAGATAGAGAACTTTAAACCTGAACCTTACTGGGAACTTAAGACTGTATACAGGGAAACGACTTTCAACTCTACAAAAGGTAAATTTTCTTCTAAAGAGGAAGGAGAGAAATTCCTGGAAACAGTAAAAAACTCAGATTTTACCGTGACCGATGTATCGGCCAAAAAAGGAACAGAAGCTCCTCCCCGCTTGTTCGACCTGACTTCATTGCAGGTAGAATGTAACAAAAAGTTCAGCTACTCGGCCGATATGACCTTGCAGCTTATCCAGTCGCTTTACGAGAAGAAAGTAGCTACTTATCCACGTGTAGATACAACTTTTCTAAGTGATGATATTTACCCCAAATGTCCGAATATTCTTGCCGGACTGAAAGATTATGCAGGTTATACAGCCCCGCTAGCTGGGAAGAAACTGCTCAAATCAAAAAAAGTTTTCGATAACTCAAAAGTTACCGACCACCATGCCATTATCCCTACCGGAGTACAGCCTCAGGGACTGACTGACATGGAAAAGCGTGTATTCGATCTGATAGCACGCCGTTTTATCGCTGTATTTTATCCGGACTGTAAATTTTCTACAACTACGGTATTGGGAGAAGTCGATAAAGTGGAATTTAAGGCAACTGGAAAGCAGATTCTGGAACCCGGATGGAGAGTGATTTTCGCCAAAGAACAGCAGGAAGAAACAAAAGAAAATGAAGAAGAACGTGTACTTCCTCTCTTTACCATAGGGGAAAGCGGACCTCATACTCCCGATTTGACGGAAAAATGGACCCAGCCCCCCAAGCCTTATACCGAAGCCACTCTGCTCCGTGCCATGGAAACGGCTGGTAAACTGGTTGACAATGACGAACTGCGCGATGCCCTGAAAGAAAATGGTATCGGCCGCCCGTCTACCCGTGCAGCTATCATCGAAACACTTTTCAAGCGTCACTACATCCGCAAGGAAAGAAAAAATCTGATTGCTACTCCAACAGGGGTGGAACTGATACAGCTTATTCACGAAGAGTTGCTGAAATCGGCAGAGTTGACCGGTATATGGGAAAAGAAACTTCGTGAGATAGAACGCCGCAGTTACGATGCCGCTACATTTCTTACCGAACTGAAACAGATGGTAACAGAAATTGTATACAGTGTACTTCGTGACAATACAAACCGCCGGGTAACTATCATGCCCGAAGATGCACCCGAAAAAGGAACTCCGCAAGCAAAAACAAAGAAGAACAGCTCTTCGAAAACAAAATCATCGGATACCGAAAATGATACATCTCCAGCTAAACCTAAACGTACCCGTAAAGCGAGCAGCAATACCGATAAGGAGAAAACACCTCAGGCTGAAACTCTTTTTTCGGTATCAACAGAAAGTAACGAAATAAAAGGAGATGAAATAATAGGTACCCTCTGCCCACTCTGCGGCAAAGGGCATATTATCAAAGGGAAGACTTCCTACGGGTGTTCGGAATGGAAAAATGGATGTACTTTCAGAAAACCATTTTAAGATTTTCCGGCAAATAACCGCTACGTATACGCCATTCCTGTGGATAAAGATTGTTGGCACGATTTCCGATGTTCTTTACAAAGCCCAAAGGGACATCCTGATATGCTACCAAAACATATCCACGGGGTACTCCTGCATCCAGTACAACCGCTTCTTTTCTTAAATAGGCAATAGCCTGTTCGTACGTCAGGTTTGCTACGGGGAAACAGTCTTCACAGCGCCTTGTCGACATAGCCAGCGAATGACCAGGAATACAATCCTTCCCTTTCAGCTCGGCTACCGTTACTCCGGCATGCAAGACTTTCAAAGTAGACTTTATCATTTCATACAAATCCTGATATGCTACAGGAAAAGCCGTTACGATATTGTTATCTACTGTCCATAAATAGTCTTCCGGACGGTTTACCCATGCCTTGACATCCTTCGGACATACCACCGTCTGTCCACCGGCTTTCTGTCCTTTTTTCTTTTTATCTTTTTTCAGGCGCTTTCCCATACTGTCAGAGGAACTCCCTAGCGTATCATCTTCATTCTTACGAAGCACAGCCAGAAATAACCCCTCTCCTACCGTACGGTGAGGCAGAAAGCGATATACCGGAAACTCGCCACCGGTCAGATTTCCTGTAATGTTCCATTCCTCACCAACCGCAACAGGAAGAATTTCAGCTCCTAGTTCACGAGCAATCCATGACACATTATCTTCGTTCTCTTCACGGTTATATGTACATGTACTATAAATCAAGAGACCTCCCGGTTTCAGACAAGGCCAGATATCTGTCAGAATACGGCGCTGCCGCTGCCAGCAGATATCGACATTTTCCACACTCCACTCGTCTACCGCTACCGGATCTTTGCGGAACATCCCTTCGCCGGAGCAAGGTACATCAGTCAGAATCACATCAAACACTGCTTGCAGTGGAGCAAAATCAGCCGGATCATTATTCGTAACAACGACTCCTTCATCTCCCCATTTTATCAGATTTTCTGCCAACACCTGAGAACGGTTTCTCATAACCTCATTGGCTACCAGCATACTGCCTTCAGGCAAAACCGAACGGGCTAATGTAGATTTTCCTCCCGGAGCAGCACAAAGGTCGAGCATGACAACAGGTTCGTGTACATACTGGCGCAAAGCCTGTTCCACAAACATGGAAGATGCTTCCTGCACATAATAACTTCCGGCATGAAACAAGGGATCGAAAGTAAACGTAGGACGTGTACTCAGGTAATATCCAGTTTCGCACCAGGGAATAGAAGTACTTTCTGCAGGAACAGACTTACATTTATTCCGGTTCAAGCGAATACTTACGGGAGTATCATGCTGTAAAGCTTCAGCTAATTTTTCAAACTGTTCTTCTCCCATCAAACTGCGGGTACGTGTAACAAAATCGGAAGGAAGGTTCATATAAATAATGTGTTCGATATGGTTTTCGTGCTGCAAAAATAAGATAAATAGCATTTTCCCCCAAGATATTTTCTATACCTTTGCAAATAAAAATAAAGAAACTCATTCTAATGAAACAATATTTAGACTTACTACAACGCATCCGCACGGAAGGTGTCAAGAAAGAAGACCGTACCGGAACTGGTACGATTAGTGTATTCGGACATCAGATGCGCTTCAATCTGGAAGAAGGTTTTCCGCTGGTAACGACCAAAAAGCTCCATTTGAAATCGATTATCCACGAACTACTCTGGTTCCTGAAAGGTGATACCAATGTAAAATATCTACAAGAAAACGGTGTACGTATCTGGAATGAATGGGCCGACGAAAATGGTGACCTGGGACATATTTATGGCTATCAGTGGCGTTCATGGCCTGATTATGAAGGAGGATTCATCGACCAGATTTCGGAAGCAGTGGAAACCATCAAGCACAATCCTGATTCAAGACGAATCATTGTCAACGCATGGAATGTGGCCGACCTGAAGAACATGAATCTTCCGCCTTGCCACATGTTTTTCCAGTTCTATGTAGCCAACGGACGCCTGAGCCTGCAAATGTATCAACGTAGTGCTGATTCGTTCCTCGGAGTACCGTTCAATATTGCTTCGTATGCCTTACTGTTGCAAATGATGGCTCAGGTTACCGGACTGAAGGCAGGAGATTTTATACATACGATAGGTGATGCACACATCTACCTGAATCATCTGGAACAGGTGGACTTGCAGCTTACCCGCAGCCCTCGTCCACTGCCTCAGATGCTTCTGAATCCGGATGTAAAAAATATCTTCGATTTCAAATACGAAGATTTCGAACTGGTAAACTACGATCCGTGGCCTCACATTGCAGGAAAAGTATCTGTTTAACCCATATAATCAAACATAAAAATATGCTGTCGATTATCGTTGCTATCAATAAAAACAGAGGAATCGGATTCGAAAACAAACTGTTGTATTGGCTGCCCAATGACCTGAAACGCTTCAAGGCGCTTACTACCGGACATACCATCATCATGGGTAGAAAGACTTTCGAATCACTGCCCAAAGGCGCCTTGCCCAACCGCCGCAACATCGTGCTGAGCCGTAGCTGCCACGATTTTCCCGGTGCTGAATGTTTTCATTCACTGCAAGAAGCTTTGGAACAATGTAAAGAGGAAGAAGAAGTATATATTATAGGAGGAGCAAGTCTGTATGCCGAAGCGCTGCCTCTTGCCGACAAGTTAAACATTACCGAAATAGAGGATTCAGAAAAGGAAGCCGACGCGTTTTTCCCTCCCATCAATTCCGAAGAATGGAAAGAAGTACAACGAGAAAGCCATTCTACCGACGAAAAGCATGAATATGCTTATCACTTTGTAGATTACGAACGTATCTAAAACAATAAATCCCCGCTTCACCGGCGGGGATTATCTTTTTTATCTCTTCTTTTTGAAAAAGTCTTTCATCAGTTGTGCACAGTCATCGGCAAGAATACCTTTTACTACCACCGTCTTGGGATGTAAGGCATCGGGAGCATATCGCTGATAACCTCTTTTTTCATCTTCCGCACCGAATACCAGTTTCCCCGTCTGTGCCCAAGCAATCGCTCCTGCACACATTACGCAGGGTTCTACCGTCACATAAAGCGTACACTCATTCAGATACTTGCCACCCAAAGTATTGGCAGCAGCCGTAATAGCCTGCATCTCCGCATGTGCCGTCACATCGTTCAGGGTTTCCGTCAGGTTATGCGAACGCGCAATGATACGGTCGCGACAAACAACAACTGCTCCCACAGGGACCTCTCCCCTGTCGGCAGCTTTCTGCGCCTCAATCAAGGCCTGCTTCATATAAAAAACATCATCAGCCATAAACTTATCTGCGCATATCGTGTTCCTTAAACAAAGTAGGATAATCGTCCTCCATATTCTGATGAATGAATGCCAATATCGTTTCACGAAGCCAGCGCGCCTTGTTCTTTATCTGGTAAGTTTCCAGATAACGGTCTACAATCTGCACTTCTTCTTCACTCATCAAACACACCATCCGCCGTTTGCGTGGCGGAACCGATGGAGGTACCTTTTTTCTTTTTTTTCCGTTATTCATCATTGCAAATACAAAATTAGTACACTTCAACCAAATACAAAACAGAAAATGCGTATTTTTGCAAAAAACAAAATGGCTAAACACAATGAACTAGGGAAAGAGGGGGAAAACGCAGCTGCCGAATACTTAATGAGCAAAGGATATAGCATCCGTCACCGCAACTGGCATTCCGGCAAGAGAGAACTCGATATTGTTGCACAAAAAGACGGTGAACTGATTGTCGTTGAAGTAAAAACCCGGCGAAACGAAGAGTTCGGCAAGCCTGAAGAAGCTATCACCGACCGGAAAATAAGAAATATCATCATTTCGACTGATACATATATCAAAAGATTCGAAATAGACCTTCCGGTTCGCTTCGATATTATTACAGTAACGGGTACAGAACCTCCCTTTCATATAGAACATATCCAAGAGGCATTTCTGCCTCCCGTTTGGTAAAATTGTAAAAACAGAAAGTTTAAAAGCTATGGATATAGAAGCACTCCGTCAATATTGCTTAAGCAAGAAAGCCGCAACAGAATGTTTCCCTTTCGATGAAACAACCCTTGTATTTAAAGTGGTAGACCGCATGTTCCTGCTGGTTGACCTGGAACATCCAGACTGTGTCAGCATGAAATGTAATCCGGATTATGCCATCGAACTGCGCGAACATTATAACGGAATAGAAGGAGCTTATCATTTCAATAAAAAGTACTGGAATCAGGTCGCCTTAAACAGTGATGTGCCCGACAGCCTCATCCGCGATCTGATAGATCATTCGTACGAAGAAGTCGTCGGGAAGTTCACGAAAAAACAACGTGATGTTTTCAATAAAATATCAGCAAGTTTTCAGGAAAATATCAGCATATTTTCCGAGCATCTTCCAGAACCTGTTTTTTTACATGAAACCACCTCGACAAACAGTTATCTGGACGAACTGTGCAACAATTCTTCCGTAGAAGAACTGACCAACGTTTATACCGATTTTCAGACAGCCGGACGAGGGCAGAGAGGCAACAGCTGGGAGTCGGAAGACGGAGCAAACCTGCTTTTCAGCTTCGTACTTTATCCCGACTTTCTGGAAGCCCGGAAGCAATTCTATCTTTCACAGATTACAGCCCTCGCACTGCAAGAAGTTTTATCGCAATACACCGACGGAATCCGCATCAAATGGCCCAACGATATTTACTGGAAGGACAAAAAAATATGTGGTACACTGATAGAAAACGACCTGACAGGCATACACATCAGTCGTTCTATTTCGGGGACAGGAGTCAATCTGAATCAGGAGCGTTTTATAAGTGACGCCCCCAATCCGGTATCGCTTTTCCAGATAACCGGACGACGCTACGACCGTAAGGAAATACTTCATCAATTGATGGAGCGTGTGGCTCACTACTACACACTTCTGAAAAACGGAGAAACCGAATTGATTGCCTCACGCTATCAGGACGTGCTTTACCGTAAAGAAGGTTTCTATCCCTACACAGATAAAGACGGAAGTTTCCGCGCCCGCATCTGTGGAATTGAGCCATCCGGAGCTTTGATTCTGGAAGACGAAAGCGGGAAAAGAAGAGAATATATGTTTAAAGAAGTATCTTTCGAATTATAACCTCAGCACATGTCACCAACCAGCCAGCGAATACTGCATATAGCCATACCCTCTATTATTTCAAATATCACAGTACCTCTTCTAGGACTGATAGACGTAACCATTGTAGGACATCTTGGTTCGGCTTCTTACATCGGAGCCATAGCCGTAGGAGGCATGCTGTTCAATATGATTTACTGGATATTCGGTTTCCTGCGGATGGGAACAAGCGGCCTGACGGCACAAGCCTACGGAGCACACGATCTGAATGAGGTAACCCGCATCCTGCTGCGTTCTACTGGTATCAGCCTGATGCTGGCACTAGCTCTTCTCATCCTGCAATATCCGATACGTCTGATAGCTTTTGAACTGATCGACACAAGCGCCGAGGTACAACAACTTGCCACGCTGTATTTCCATATCTGTATCTGGGGAGCACCTGCCACACTGGGATTGTATAGTTTCTCAGGATGGTTTATAGGTATGCAGAACTCACGCTTCCCGATGTTTATTGCCATTACACAGAATATCGTAAACATAGTTGCCAGTCTGCTTTTCGTATTTGTATTCGGCATGAAAGTGGAAGGAGTTGCTCTGGGAACCCTCATTGCACAGTATGCCGGACTTTTCATGGCTTATCTGCTCTGGCTGCGTTATTACCGTCCTTTACGAAAATACATCAGCCATAAGCAACTCTTTACTCATGATGCCATGAAACGTCTGTTCCAGGTGAATCGGGATATATTCCTGCGTACACTCTGCCTGGTGGCCGTTACAGTATTCTTCACATCAACCGGAGCTGCATTCGGCGATGTTGTTTTGGCAGTCAATACATTGCTGATGCAATTGTTTACGCTATTCTCTTACATCATGGATGGATTTGCCTATGCAGGCGAAGCGTTGACCGGAAAATATATAGGAGCTGGAAACAGGCAGGAATTACAACGCACTATCCGTCATTTGTTTGGCTGGGGAATTGCCTTATCGCTAGCCTTTACTCTGCTGTATGGCATAGGAGGAAAAGAATTTCTAGGTCTGCTCACAAATGAACAATCGGTTATCTCTGCGTCGGGGGATTATTTCTACTGGGTACTTGCCATCCCTCTTGCAGGATTTGCAGCATTTCTGCTAGACGGTATCTGCATCGGAGCCACTTCCACCAATATCATGCTGAAAGCGATGGTTGTAGCTTCGGGAAGCTTTTTCCTGATTTATTACAGCCTGCATAACGTATTGCATAACCATGCGCTATGGCTGGGATTTATCGTTTATCTGGCATTGCGTGGCATCATGCAGGCACTACTGCTTAATTCTTCCAGTCTTCGTACTGCCAGATGATGCCTTTTTTCTGCTGCTTTCCGATACCAGAACAAAGCTTTTTCCATATCCGGTGTACCTGTCCATCCTTCCTCGTAGGCTTGTCCGATACGATAAAGCGCATAGATATCTTCCGATTTGATTTTCTATATGCCTCGAAAGCCAGAGGAAGAGATGACGGCAACTCGCCGCACCCTTTTCTGTATAAATCTCCCAGATTAGTAGGAGCATACAAATGGTCTCCCTGAAGATAAGCCTGCTTGAACCAATACTCAGCTTTCAGTCCGTCGCGTCCAACACCGATACCTTCCTGATAAATGGTTCCCAAATCATTCAATACGACTCCTGCAACTTCCCTGCCCGACTGATAGTCTTCACCCAGTTTAAGCAGCATCTCCGTATCTTCACGAGAATAACTTTCCCAAGTTTCCGCTCCGTCAATTTGCCACGATTTCACCCTGCCTATCGATATATGCTGGGGAACGTCAACTTCCGTTTCCAGGTCTTCCCGATTACGGTCTTCTTCCAGTTCTGCATCTGTCGCCTGAGGAAGCAAGCCATTTCTCATGATATACTGTATGTAGCCATAAATCCGCGGAGTTGAAGAATGCAGATTAACCCCATATTGTGCCAGCAAGTCTAAGGAAATATATCCTACACCTTCCAACGGAAATCCCACATAATAGCGGGGAAACACAGACAAGGCGGACTTTAACATAGCGACTTCTTCCCCGATGGAGTCTTCAATCCAGGACTCATCGTATACACGATAAGCTGTTCGACCTGCCGACTCGGGAATAACCAATGATTCATGATTGAGATGCTGACATAAGCAATCGGCCAGATATGGAAAAAATTTATAATCGCTATAAGAAGCAAGTCCGTCTATCATAACTTCATATTCATCCGGACCTTCTGCTATGACAAACAAAGTAGTGGAAATCCCCGGACGGCTGAAATAGTAATAAGAACGTTCTTCATCATACCCTTCAAACTCAAAACGCACAGGAACATCCAGTTCATGCAAAAAAGCATCCAGATTCAACCTTTCCGACGAATGTATACAGACCGATCTCATGCTTTTTCTTCCTCCTCAGTACCATCCAACAGATATTCTTTTCGGAACATATCGAGGAACAACAAAAACAAAGAAACCAGCAACGGACCGAAAATAATTCCCATAAAGCCAAAAATAGGCAGTCCGGCAACTACACCAAAAATCGTAATGAGCGGATGGATGTTTGCCATTTTCTTCTGAAGGAGAAAACGGATCAGATTATCACACTGGGAAATTATAATACCTCCATATCCCAAAAGGATAAGCGCATTGATCCATTCGCCCATTATCAGGAAGTAAATGGATACGGGAATCCAGATTAAGGCAGTACCTACCAATGGAATAATAGAAGCAAAGGCTGTAAGCAAAGCTGTCAGATAAGGATTGGGAGCATCACATAATAAATATCCTCCTAACGAAATAATTCCTTGTATAACAGCCAGCAATGGTATACCTATCGCATTAGAACGAACCATCAGCTGAATCTTATTCAACACTTCACGCTTGTTGCTTTCTTCAAAGGGCATGATCGTAGATACATAATGTTCCATTTTCCGACCTTCCCAAAGCATGAAAAACATCAGCATAATAGCAACAGCCAAGTTTACAATAAGATCACTTACACCTGTCATGATTTTCTGGCCAATAGACGATGCCTGTACAACCATAAATGACAAACTTTTCTCCGACAGCAAATCGAATCCCGTACGTTCTTCGATGATGTCAATAACCTGATGAGCCGGCTGGATAATGGCCTGAGTATCGAAATGCATTCCTGAAATCTGACTTACAATAGCCCAACTGAACAGCGACACCGGAATCAGAATAAAAAGTGTAACGCCGATAGTTATCATCCACACAGCCAGCAAAGGTTTTATCTTCGTCTGAAGCCAGTTGGAAAAGTTACGCAACAAAATATATAAAGTAAATCCTCCTAATATCCCGTTCATAAAAGGCTGAGCCTGACGAAATAACAATATTCCTAACCCTATGATGAAAATAATTAGAGAATATTTCCAGTATTGTTCTTTCATACCTAATAAGTTCCGTTTTTAGTTTGTAATAAATATATTGTATGCTTGGGGCAAAGTTACGGAAATATACTTATCAGCAAGTGATTTACAATTGAATTTTCAATGAAA
>ERZ791819.942-NODE-942-length-10498-cov-2.800440_pt1 | contig 10498 bp, 8 predicted proteins | sample MGYA00510301_ERZ791819 | MGnify/ENA primary metagenome ERZ791819 (study PRJEB30046, sample SAMN00791999) | human gut metagenome | study: EMG produced TPA metagenomics assembly of the A metagenome-wide association study of gut microbiota in type 2...
TGCCGGACGTTTTGAAGCCCGCATTGAAGCATTGATCGGGCCGTGGGATATTGCTGCTGGCACGATTATCCTGCAAAATGCCGGAGGAACAGTAACAGATTTCCACGGAGGAGATTCTTTCTATTCGGGCAGGGAAGTACTGGCAAGCAATGGTAAAATTCATCCGTTTTTGTTAGAGATTATTGAAGGGAAGTAAAAACTTCACGTTTTTATACCAATTTATCCGATTTATTTTGTATGTTTGTGTACATTCTCTAAAATTTACTGATACTATGGATGAAGTATTGAAGATTATCAAAAACGATCCTTGGCTGGAGCCGTACGCTGATGCCATAAACGGCCGCCACCAACATGCTATTGAAAAAGAAAAAGAACTGGTCTGACTTTGCAACAGGCCATCTATACTATGGTCTGCATCGTACGGACAAAGGATGGGTTTTCCGCGAATGGGCGCCCAACGCTACAGCTATTTACCTGATCGGTGACTTCAACGACTGGAAAGAAGAACCGGCATTCAAGCTGAAACGTCTGCGCAACAGCGGAAACTGGGAAATTACCCTTCCCGCCAAAGCCATAAAACACCTGCAACTCTACAAACTGAAAGTTTACTGGAAAGGAGGAGAGGGAGAACGTATCCCTGCATGGGCAAACCGTGTCGTACAGGACGAGCAGACTAAGATTTTCAGTGCTCAGGTATGGGAACCGGCCAAACCCTATAAATTCAAGAAAAAAGTATTTGTACCCAATGTCGCTCCGCTGATGATTTACGAATGCCACATCGGCATGTCGCAGGATGCAGAAAAAGTGGGCACCTATAATGAATTCCGCGAAAATATCCTTCCCCGTATCGCTCAGGACGGATATAACTGCATTCAGATCATGGCTATCCAGGAACATCCCTATTACGGAAGTTTCGGTTACCATGTCTCCAGCTTTTTCGCGCCCTCATCCCGCTTCGGTACCCCCGACGAACTGAAACAACTGATTGACACTGCTCACCAGATGGGTATTGCCGTGATCATGGATATCGTTCATTCACACGCTGTAAAGAACGAAGTGGAAGGTCTGGGCAACTTTGCCGGCGATCCCTGCCAGTACTTCAATCAGGGTGACCGCCGCGAACATCCGGCATGGGATTCTCTCTGTTTCGACTACGGAAAGAATGAAGTCATACACTTCCTGTTGTCCAACTGCAAATACTGGCTGGAAGAATTCCATTTCGACGGCTTCCGTTTTGACGGTGTAACTTCCATGCTTTATTACAGCCACGGACTGGGAGAGGCATTCTGCAACTATGGTGATTATTTCAATGGTCATCAGGACGACAATGCAATCTGCTACCTGACTCTGGCCAACAAGCTGATTCATGCAGTTAATCCGCGTGCCATCACCATCGCAGAAGAAGTTTCCGGTATGCCGGGACTGGCAGCTCCGTTCCTTGACGGAGGTTACGGATTCGATTACCGTATGGCCATGAATATTCCGGACTATTGGATCAAGATCATCAAAGAAAGACGGGATGAAGACTGGAAACCGTCAAGCCTGTTCTGGGAAGTAACCAACCGCCGCAAGGATGAAAAGACTATTTCCTACTGCGAAAGCCATGATCAGGCACTTGTGGGAGACAAAACCATTATCTTCCGTCTGATTGACGCCGACATGTACTGGCACTTCAAGAAGGGAGATGAAAATGATGTCGTTCACCGCGGTATTGCCCTTCACAAGATGATCAGACTGCTGACTGCTTCTACCATCAATGGCGGTTATCTGAACTTTATGGGTAACGAATTCGGTCATCCGGAATGGATTGACTTCCCGCGCGAAGGAAACGGATGGTCTTACAAATACGCACGCCGTCAGTGGAACCTGGTAGACAACAAAGAATTATGCTATCACTGGCTGGGCGACTTCGATTCAGCAATGGTTCATCTGCTGGAAAGCGTCAAGAATATCCAGAAAAGTGACGTGGTGGAAATCTGGCATAACGACGGTGACCAGATCCTGGCATACCGCCGCAAAGATTTGATCTTTGTCTTCAATTTCCATCCAACCCAGTCATTTACCGATTACGGTTTCCTGGTACCGCGGGGAGCATACGACGTGGTACTGAATACCGACAACAAAGCCTTCGGAGGATTTGGTAATACGGACGACACCATACGCCATTTCACCTGTGCCGATCCGCTCTATGCCAAAGATAAGAAGGAATGGTTGAAACTATATATCCCGGCCCGCTCTGCCGTGGTATTGAAAAGAGTGAAATCCTGATTCATGAATGAATATGCACATATAATCTATCAGAAGACCGCCCGCATCCTGACCGTGGGGTGCGGTCTTCTGTTTGCTATTTTCAGCTTTGTCTATCTTTATGTGTTCCAGCGCGATTCTCTGGAAGCACTTCATTACTCGCTTGCCCAGGGACGGACACATTTCGCTCCGATGGCCAGCGCACTGGTTATCACACTGATCCTGATCCTGTTAAGATGGGGAATCAACAGTCTGCTGGGACTGAAAGGAAAGGTACGCACCTTGTCTTACCTGCCTTCTTTCTTCATTCTGTGGGTGCTGACGGATATCAGCCATGATGTATACCTGTCCTCATCGGTATCTCCATGGCACTGGCTGCTTCCGTTGCTGATCCTGCTTTTTGTACTCCCGGCTTTCTGGCTCCGCAAGACTTTCCGCGCTGAATTAAACGTCGAAGGAAGTCTGATCGGTCTTGTCAACAGCAATGTAGGCATCCTGTTTCTCCTATGTCTGCTGACCGTCTTCATAGGTAACACCAACCGTTCATTCCATCATGAACTATCGGCAGAACACGCTCTTCTGACACGCAACTATAATCAGGCTGTCAAAGTGGGATACCGTTCACTGGAAGCAACCCGTACATTGACCGCACTCCGTGCCCTTGCCCTGTCACATACCGGCCAGATGGGAGACAAGCTGTTTGAATATCCACAGTATTATCATTCCGAAGGACTGTTTTTCGATGATGACTCACTAAGCGTTCTTCGCTATACAAACGACTCCGTATACCAGCATCTGGGAAGCCGTCCGTATAACGGAGAAGATCATTTGAGTTTTCTGCGGCGGATCTGTTATAAGGAAAGCGGGAAGTTTACAGCTTTGGACTATTATCTTTCAGCCTTGCTGCTGGAAAAAGACGTAAATGAATTTGCAGCCACTCTGAAAGATCTGTACGAACCGGCCGACACTTTGCCCCGTTATTATAAGGAAGCCCTGGCCATTTATGCCGACCGCTATCAGACTGATGATCTGGCAGGGAAAGTAGACAGTCTCCTGATAACCCGTTATCAGGATTACAAAGAAAAGAAAAAACAGTTCACTTCACCTACGGAAGAACGTAATCGCATGCGCCGGGAATACGGTGATACTTACTGGTGGTACTTCGATTATCAGCATTAATCATATCGGATTAAAAACCTCCTCACTGATACGGGGAAAACCACAAATCTATATTTGCTTATGAAAAAACTATTGGGAATACTGATCATATTATGTTCATGTTCATCGGGTAAGGAGTATAATGAACCGCAGTTTGTTGAGAAAGAAGAGATAAGAGGAGAATGTCTTTCTGATGACTTGATGATTAGCTACGCCTACGACATGGCTGTTGATGACCAGTATATCTACATCCTGGCATCATCACAAGGGAAATGGGTGCATGTATACGACAAGAGCGACGGGCAATACAGAGGAAGCCATGTTCTGACAGGACAAGGTCCGGGTGAAGTCCATACGGCCTCATCTTTAACGGTTGATAAAGACAAATTGCAGATATACGACCAGTCTCAAATGAAGTTGCTTACCTATTCCCTAAAAAAAGCAAGCGACAGTTTGCAGATTTCTTTTATGGATGATGTCAGTTTTTCTTCCAACAAAGGCATTGTCCGCCGGGCATGGCTTTTTGCAGACAGTCTGTATCTGTCTGACGGCCAGCTAGGAGCCGAAAATAAAAAGCAAAAGCGTTTTCAGCTGTATGATGGACATTCCGTGATATATTCATATGATGATTTTCCTGTGCAAGGTGAGGAGCTGGAGAAAGTATTCCTTTTTCCTCAAATCTGTTTTTCTCCGTCTAAAGATAAAATGGCAACAGGTACATTATATGGTGGTATCCTTGAGATATTCCACTTGTCTGATTCATCCATATCACTGTCGGATGTATACCGGTTTTACGAGCCTTCGGTTTCTTTCAGTTCCGGCGACCTGATTCCGGAAAAAGACATGAAATACGGCTTTTCAGCTATGAGTGCCACCGATGATGTAATCTATAGTGTTTTGATCGGTGACCCAGACCCCAACAAACTGAACAATATTTCCGTATTCGACTGGAACGGAAAAGGTCTGATACGATATAAGACAGACAAGCAAATCTTCAAATTATCTTGCTATCCAGGCAATCCATCCGAGCTGTATGCTCTGACATTTTCTCCTTCAGAAGGCTTTTCCTTATATCTGTACCGGATTAAGACAAATAATGGCATCCAATAATCAACTGCAAAATGAGCAATATTGCAGAAGGCCCGGTCTTTTTTAAAAACGTTTCGGCGTGTTCACTAAAACAATTAGACGTTTGAATGAACACGCCGAAACGTTTTTCTTTCGATTTTTATCCTGTACAAAGATGGAAATCGTAGGTTTTTGTGTATTTTTGCAGTCTCAAAACAAAGTCTATATAAAATATAACCGCATAATAGTTATGGCAAAAGAATTAAAAGACCTTACCAAAAGAAGTGAAAACTATTCACAATGGTATAATGACCTGGTTGTAAAAGCTGATCTGGCCGAGCAGTCTCCCGTACGCGGATGCATGGTCATCAAGCCTTACGGATATGCTATCTGGGAGAAGATGCAACGCATATTGGACGATATGTTCAAGGCAACCGGACACGTGAACGCTTATTTCCCGTTGCTGATTCCAAAATCATATTTGAGCCGCGAAGCAGAACATGTAGAAGGTTTTGCCAAGGAATGTGCCGTAGTCACCCACTATCGTCTGAAAAATGCAGAAGATGGTTCAGGAGTAATTGTCGATCCAGCTGCCAAACTGGAAGAAGAACTGATCATCCGTCCGACTTCAGAAACCATTATCTGGAGTACTTACAAGAACTGGATCAACTCATACCGTGATCTCCCCATCCTGTGCAACCAGTGGGCCAACGTCATGCGGTGGGAAATGCGTACCCGTCTGTTCCTCCGTACAGCTGAATTCCTGTGGCAGGAAGGACATACAGCCCATGCTACCCGTGAAGAAGCTGAAGCTGAAGCTCAGAAGATGCTGCACGTATATGGTGACTTCGCTGAAAAATATATGGCCGTTCCGGTTATCAAAGGTGTAAAATCTGCCAACGAACGTTTCGCCGGTGCACTTGATACTTATACGATCGAAGGTCTGATGCAGGACGGAAAGGCACTGCAATGTGGTACTTCTCATTTCCTGGGACAGAACTTCGCTAAGGCATTCAATGTACAGTTCGTAGACAAGAACAACAAGCTTGATTATGTATGGGCTACTTCATGGGGTGTATCTACCCGTCTGATGGGTGCTCTTATCATGACTCATTCTGATGACAACGGTCTGGTATTGCCTCCGCATCTGGCTCCGATCCAGGTAGTTATCGTTCCGATCTACAAGAACGACGAACAGCTGAAACAAATCGATGCCAAGGTTGAAGGCATTGTTGCCAAACTGCGTGAACTGGGCATTTCAGTGAAATACGACAATGCAGACAACAAACGTCCGGGATTCAAGTTTGCTGACTATGAATTGAAGGGTGTACCTGTACGTCTGGTGATGGGTGGCCGCGATCTGGAAAACAACACGATGGAAATCATGCGCCGCGACACGCTGGAAAAAGAAACCCGTACCTGCGAAGGCATTGAAGAATATGTAAAGAACCTGTTGGAAGACATTCAGAACAATATCTACCAGAAGGCTCTGAACTATCGGAATGCTCATATTTACAAAGTGGATACATACGATGAGTTCAAGGAACAGATCGAAAAGGGTGGCTTTATCCTTGCTCACTGGGACGGAACTCCGGAAACAGAAGACCGTATCAAGGAAGAAACCAAAGCTACAATCCGCTGTCTGCCTTTCGAAGCAGATGAAGAAAGCCTGACTCCGGGTGTGGATATGGTTACAGGAAAACCGTCTGCCCGCCGCGTATTGTTCGCCCGCGCTTATTAATCAACATGATATGAAGAAAAAGCCCCGTCATTGACTGCCTGTCAGTGATGGGTCTTTCATTAATGAAATACTGTGCAGCTATTACTTGCGTAAACTCTCGCAATATTGAGAGGGAGTCATGCCTGTCTGTTTCTTAAACATCCGGCTAAAGTGCTGGGAATACTCGAATCCCAACTCATAAGCCACTTGCGCGATGGGCGTACCGGAAGCAAGTTCATTTTTAGCAAGCTGAATGACATATTTGCGTATGTGTTCGCTTGCCGTACTACCCGTCATTTTCCTGAACATATCACCGAAATAATTGGCCGACATACAAAGCTTGTCAGCGCAATACTGCACGGTAGGCAAGCCGAGTGCCAGTTGCTGCTTTTCATCAAAATAGTTCTGCAGCAGGTCGTTGAACCTTGTCAATACATCTGAGTTCTCCAATTTTCGGGTAATGAACTGCCGGTTGTAGAAGCGCTGACAGAAGTTCAGTACCAGTTCGATATATCCCACTACAATAGAATCCTGCAATTCATCACGTTTCTTTTGCAGTTCCTCACGTATCTGCCGCATCAATGAAGATAGAATATCGTGTTCCTCATCAGTCATATGAAGGGCTTCATTTATGCGATAATCAAAGAAAGAATAATTTTTGATGGACTTTTCAAGCCGAGTACCGTGCAACAAGTCAGGATGGAAAAGCAGTGCCCAGCCCGTCAGCATCACCTCCTCGCCATTGTCTTCCTTGCCACCTATCTGTCCGGGAGCCACACAGATAACCGTACCTTTCTTATAATCATACTTGCCGCAACCGTAAGACAAGTCTATTTCTGCCTCATCATGAAAGAAAATTCCATAGATACTGTAATTATTCAGGCAATGGCGCACAGGAGATACTTCCGCATAATCGATAACACAGACCAGCGGATGCCGGTTCTCGCATCCGACGTAATGGCTGTAATCTCCTACATTCCTGATTTTCATAATCTTTACCATAGTTCTTCTCTTTGAGTTTCAACAGGAACAAAAATAGTGTTTTTCCGCCATATTGATGAATAGCATCATGCAAAATCAGTAAAAAAGGCACAAACCTCCCACTTATCGTTACATGCACCTTCGGCAGAGCCGGTAACTTTGTTCTGTCAAATAAAAAAGAGAATGATGAACAGATTACCTGATATTCCTACAAATATATATGAGGACGAAATCATTGATTTTCTGGCAGAACGTTACCATTGCACCCCGAAAGAAATCATACAATGCTTTCTCGCACAGAATGGTATGGCACAGAACACGGATGAAAAAACGAACTCATTCATTCTGGAAGAAAATGAGATGGAAATATTAAGAGGACTGACAAAAGATTATTTAAAAAACGAACTTTAAAAAGCAACAGAATGGACCGAAGAAGCTTTCTGAAACAGGCATCCGCTTACGCATTGGCGACAACCTGGACAATGACAAACCTTGAGCAGATATTTGCCGCAACACCACCTGCAAAAAGAAATGAAACAAGAGAACCAGGCAAGAGTATGGGGCATCGCAATTTAGGTGGAATGGAAGTTTCTGCCATAGGCTTGGGATGCCTGCCAATGGTAGGTTATTACGGTGGCAAATACGATAAGAAAGAAATGATAGCCCTTATCCGCCGCGCATACGACAAAGGAGTTACATTGTTTGATACGGCGGAAGTTTACGGACCTTATACAAGCGAGGAATGGGTAGGTGAAGCCGTTGCACCTTTCCGTGATAAGGTAAAGATCGAAACAAAGTTCGGTTTCGGAGTAGAAGAAGGACAACCGACAGCCTTAAACAGCCGCCCGGACCATATCCGCCGTGCTGTGGAAGGTTCATTAAAACGATTACGGACCGACCATATTGACCTGCTGTACCAGCACCGGGTAGATCCGAATGTTCCGATGGAAGATGTGGCAGGCGTAGTAAAAGACCTGATGCAAGAGGGTAAAGTGCTGCATTGGGGTCTGTCCGAGGCGAGTGCCCGCTCCATACGCAGGGCGCACAGCGTATGCCCGCTTTCCGCAGTACAGAGTGAATACGCCATTTGGTGGCAAGAACCGGAAACAAAAATATTTTCCACACTTCAGGAATTAGGCATCGGTTTTGTTCCATATTGTCCGTTGGGCCGTGCATTCCTCACAGGCATTATCAACGAGAACAGTCGTTTTCAAAAAGGGGACAGGCGGTACAACCTTCCACAATTCCAGCCGGAAGCCCTCAAGCACAACATGCCGTTGGTCTATCTTGTAGAGGAATGGGCAAAGCACAAAGGTGTCACCCCTGCACAGTTTGCCTTAATATGGATGCTCTCACGCAAGCCATGGATAGTGCCCATACCAGGAACGACTAATCCCGACCATCTGGACGATTTCCTTGGTGCAGCCTCTGTCCGGCTGACGCCCTACGAAATGGAAGAATTTGATGACGCTTACGCCAGAATTGATCTGATGGGACATCGCGCAGACCCATTCACAGAAAGTCAGATAGACAAATAATAAACAATTAAAAGCAAAGGAAATCAGCTAGATTGTTTTGGTACAGAGGGTATATCAAATCTGTATATTGTTTATCTACAACCGCTCCACCATATAGACTCCGCCCAGAATCAACACCGCTCCCAATAAAGCTGTTGATGTAATCGGTTCGGAAAGAAATACATGGGAAGCCCAAACTGCCACAAGCGGATTTATATACAGGTAGTTGGAAGCCCTTGAAGCTCCGATTATCCGTACACAGGCGTTCCAGGAGATATAACAAAGCATGGAAGCCACAATGCCCAAAAACAACAGATTGATATAAACTGCCGGAAGCCCCAAACGGTCAGGATGGAAAGAAGAAGAAACAAAGGGCAAATAAAGGAACAGAGTGAGCAGACCATAAAAGAAAACTTTACGGGTAATGAACAGGGTAGAGTAGCGGTTGCCCATCCGACGGAGTATCAAACTATAAAAGGCCCAGGAAAGAGCTGCGACCAAAGTCAGGCAATCGCCCAAAGGATTCAATTTCAGAAGTACGCTTCCATTGAATACAACCAGGGCAACACCGGACAAAGCGACCAGCGAGCCTATGACAAATCCTTTCCGCAGTTTCTCCCGGAAAAAGAGACTGGACAACAGTACAGTCAGCACCGGAGTGGTACAGACAATCAGAGATACATTGGAGGCCATGGTAATCTCCAAAGCAGAATTCTCTGATATAAAATAGAGTGATCCGCCGGTCAGTCCTGCCAGCAAAAAGAAACCTTCGTCACGCCAGTTGTTAGCCAGCATTTTCCGATGGCAGACGGCAAGCAAGCATACATAGGCCAGTGAAAAACGGTAAGTAAAGATTTCAACGGGAGTCAGTCCGTGATTAATCAATGATTTTGTCGCAATAAAAGTAGATCCCCAGATACTGACCGTCAGAATGGCAATCAGGTGAAACCAGGTCTCCTTATTCCTCGCACTCAAATACATAAAGTCCAGATACATTTTTTTAATTCCGCGCAAAGATAACAGGTATACGTTTTTCTCCTTCCTTTTTACCTGAATATTTTTCACCGGCTTCATCCGCAGGAAAGAAGACTGTCGCAAATCTTTGCTACCTTTGCAAAATAAAACAAATCCACAGCTTCTTGAAAATGGAAAATAAGAAAAATGAACTGATCATGCTGGGTACGGGAAATGCCGCCGTCACCCGTTGTTATAACACATGTTTTGCATTACGCACCTCTCAGGGAACACTGCTGGTTGATGCCGGAGGAGGCAACGGCATCCTGATTCAGCTGGAAAAAGCAGGGATTGCCATTTCTGACATTCACAACCTGTTTGTTACTCACGCACATACCGACCATATACTTGGAGTCATCTGGATAATCCGCACGATTGCCCAACACATGCAGCAGGGGAAATACGAAGGTATCTTTCGGGTATATGCCCATGATAAAGCCATACAGGTCATTGACTGGATATGCCGGATGACTTTACCCGGAAAAATCGTAGCTTGCCTGGGAGAGCGCATTCTGCTTTGTGAAGTAAAAGACGGGGATGCACTGGAAGCCGCCGGCATGAAACTGCAATGCTTTGACATCCTGTCTACTAAAGAAAAGCAATTCGGTTTCCGGGCTATTTTGCCGGACCATCAGATTCTGACCTGTCTGGGAGATGAACCCTACAATGAAACCAACCGAAACTATGTGGAAGGAGCGGACTGGTTATTATGTGAAGCCTTCTGTCTCTATGAAGACCGGGAACGTTTCAAACCTTATGAGAAACATCACAGCACAGCTCTCGATGCCGGAAG
>ERZ791819.967-NODE-967-length-10264-cov-2.352042_pt1 | contig 10264 bp, 8 predicted proteins | sample MGYA00510301_ERZ791819 | MGnify/ENA primary metagenome ERZ791819 (study PRJEB30046, sample SAMN00791999) | human gut metagenome | study: EMG produced TPA metagenomics assembly of the A metagenome-wide association study of gut microbiota in type 2...
ATTTCGGAAAGTGCCATCTGCATTGTCTGTACTTTTTCGGAAATCGAATTGCATCGGATGATGACTTCTTCTTCCGTGAGCGAATCATCCAGCTCAATTCGTATTTTCATGAGTTTCGTATCACCTCTTCTCCTCTTGCCCCTCTCGCAATGTTCTTGACAATGCTTATTATAGGGAAAGACATTCTTCTTGTAAATACGAAAAAAGTAAGAGGTAAGTTTTGGAGAGTAAGAGGTAAAAATGGGGGGCAAACGAGGTAAAAATGAGGTAGTAAATGTGGTGAGAAAGAGTAAAAATGGTGCAGAAAAAATAAAAAGTCATGCACAGTAAATTGCACATATTGTCTTATGAAATGGGCAGGGGATATACTATTTATAGTTAGTGGATTATGTGTATTTTGAAATTTCTGATATCAAAATAGTCATAAACTCTGCTATGAGAAACAATGACTACAAAAGATAGGAAAAAGGAGGAACAAGCGGATGAAGACTTGTAAGAAAAACATGGCAATCGTTTTGTCATTTGTGCTGGCAGCAGCAAGTATTGCAATGCCATCGACAGAAAGTAAGGCTGCCAAGATGAAATTAAACAAATCATCAGTTACGGTTGCAGTTGGCAAAAAAGTAAGTTTAAAAGTTAAGGGAACTACGAAAAAGGTAAGCTGGACTACGAGTAAAAAGGCGATCGCCAGCGTCAGCAAAAAAGGTGTTGTAACAGGAAAGAAAGCCGGAAAGGCAACCATTACAGCAAAGGTTGGTGCAAAGAAATTCCGTTGCAAAGTGACAGTAAAGAAGTCATCGAAGGTAAAAAACGTATCGACAACGAAGCTGGCATCAAAGTGCTCATTTACTGTGAAGAAATATAAGAAGGGCGTTTTGCTTAGTGTGAAAAATAATAACTCACAGATGGTTGATGAAGTGAAAGCAAATTATATTTTAAAAACGTCAAGTGGGGTTGTTGTAGAAACCGGAAATGTATATTTTTATTCTGTAGGTGCAGGAAATACATTAGAGAAACCAATATATCTAACAGAGAATGAAGCAAGTAGTGTCGATACTTCAAAATGTATAGTAAGCTGTACAGCAGAGCAAAATTACAATAATAAACATTATATCAATGTAAATAAGAGTGTTTCTGTATCTGTGTTAGAGGCTACTGATGTAAGTCAGTTAGGATGCAGCCTGAAAAATAATTCTTCAAAAGATGTTTCTGTAACTGTATGCATATATTATTATGAATGCTGGAAGTATTGTCGATGTAGATTATTTAAGTGAATCTTTAAGTGGCAAACAGCAGACATTTAAAAATTTTAGTGCACCATATGTTATGCAGGAAACAGAATACTCGTATTTTCGTGTAAAAGGATATACAAATTATAAAATAGCAGTACATGCATATACTTATCCGAAGTAATCATAATGGATTAGGACATGGTATGTAAAATATTGTATGAATAAAAATTTTCTTCTTCATAAGACAGATGTAAATGCAAAATGTGTTTGCATCTGTTTTATATTATTAGATTAAATTTAGAAATTAGAAGAATTAAAGTAGAAAAATTGAAGAAATTCTTAGCAATACATTTCATATCAATGATCAAAATAAGATACTTAAAAGATATAGTATGCAAAACATGGATTGTGTTAAATGCTATATGTAAAATGAGCCATGAAAATCTCAACTCGAACTTTGAAAGTTTCTAAGGAAAGGAAGAATAGGATGAAACGATTTATAAAAAGTCTTGGTTTGGCTTTGTGTCTAATCGTGCTTATCGGGATGAGCGGTACAACAGCATCAAAAGCAAAGTCAAAAAATACGATTAAAGTTACTTTAACAGTAGGAAAAACGTATCAGTTGAAAGTGACAGGTACGAAGAAAAAGATCAAATGGAATACCAGTAACAAAAAGGTAGCAACGGTTTCGAGCAAAGGAAAGATCAAAGCAAAGAAAGCAGGAAAAGCTAAAATTTATGCAAAGATTGGCAAAAAGAAGCTGATCTGTTATCTGACAGTAAAAAGCAAGAAAACGAAAAAAAGTAAAAATTCGAAAGCAAATACATCAACAACGAAAAAGCCGGCTAACACAAATACGACAGTGCAGCCGAGCGTAACGCAAACTCCTGCAAATACAGTTGCACCAATTGCACCGGTAAGTTCAACAGGAGTACCCGGTGTTACAGAGAAACCTAGTGCAACAGTACAGCCGGATGCAACACCGATTTCTACACCACAGTATACAGATGGTCCCAAATTAGAGCAGACGTATCATGCGAATTTGCGTTTTGCAACAGATGATTGGACTAACAATTACGCAAATATAGAAAAAGGCTATATTGGTAATAGCTCAAATGGATTTTTTTGTTATGATTCGTCAGGTAATTATATTACGGATGATAAATATAAGGTGGATTATGAAGAGGTAACAATTGATCATGCCGGTATGTATGATTTCAAGATTAGTGGATTGAATAACATGCTACAGAATGCAAAAGATTTTTTGATATTATTTCTTGATACTGATATGGGATTAAATACCAACATGCAATGTAGAGATCTTGAATTATATATGGACGGACAATTGGTAAAAACTTTAGATAGAGTGAATATTGCAGCAGATACAAAAAGCTATTTTTACGTAAAAAGTGTTTGGAGTGCTTTATCAACTATTAACGAAAAGATTCCAGTTCCAAAGGATAGCATAGAGATAAAATGCTTTATTGATCCCGGACAGCCAAGTGGAATAGATCAAGACGATGTTATCAATAATTATACTATTCTTAAAGATTATATTGGAAATTATAATCATAATGACTTTAGTTCGGAAGAATATTCTGATTATGCATTTACTGGAAAAGGAATGATTTTGGAAGATAATAAGTATTTATATATGATTTCCTATGATGGAGATGACGATTTCATAAACTGGGAGTTTTCACAATAGGATAAGAAATCCCAAGAGGTAAAAACGCAATATGATGTTCTGGGAACTCGTTTAGCTGGTTATGTTTATTATAATGTATCAGATGATGAATATGTATCAGCCTGTATTGGAAATTTAGATACTACATCCTTATCAAGGTTTCAATTCAAAGATAATAGGGATGACAATGTCGGTTCAGCACTCAACACCGAAGCTAATCAGGAATTTCAGCGTTCTTTGAAAGGATGGAATCAGTTGTTAAATGAAAGACTTCATATGAGTTTGAAAGATTTTGGCTTTGTATCCTATGAATAAAATGTGATGACACAGTCACAATTATTGGCAAAGAAAATACAAAGCTGAACAATTAACACACCAATCATATATCAATACCCCCACTGCCCCTGTTCCTCTCTGGTATGCAACACCAAAGAGCAGCAGGGGCAGTATTGTTATGAAACAACTACTTTGGATAATTGTTCAGATTGCGATATCGTTGTTAAGATATATTATTTAGGGAACTTTAATGGTATAAAATGTAAAAAAGTTCCCTAGGAGTGATTATTATGAGTGAATTGTTACAAATGCAGGAATTATTGAAAGAGAAAGCAGATTGTCAGGCACGATTAAATTTGATACCATATGATGGTTCGCCTGAAATAAAAGAACAAAGTGGAAAAAAATATTTATATGTTAGAAAGAGAATTGCCGGTAAACTGACATCCACATATGTTGATATTTATTCCGATGAGCTTTATCAGTTATTGTTGCGAAATGCAAGAGATGCAAGAGCTTTAAATAAGCGAATACGCCAGATAGAAAAAGAGTTGTCTAATATCGGATATGAAGAAGCAACTTTATCTAACAGGGTATATCAGAATATTGATTTTGCCAGAGCAAATATGAAATCTAATATTTATGATCAGGCGGTATTAGAAGGTGTTGGAACATCTTTTCCTCAAACAGAAGAAATAATAAATAATGGGATTGTAAATGGTGTAAAAGCATCTGATGTTCAAAAGATATTGAATTTAAAACATGCTTGGGAATTTATTCTTGATAAGGATGTCATTCAGAGTGACTCAAATTTTTATATGATAAGCCATATTGCAAAGTTAGTAAATGAAGGGTTTTATATGGATGGTGGTAAGGTTCGTAGTGTACCTGTCACAATCGGTGGAAACAGTTATGTTCCGCCAATTCCTGTAGAAAATGTTGTAAAGGAGAATATAGATGGAATTGTGGCATCTGGGAATGAGCCTATAGACATAGCTATTGAGTTATGTTTGTATTGTATGAAAACACAGATATTTATTGATGGAAATAAGAGAGCCTCTGTTCTTTTTGCGAATCAGTATTTGATAGCGCATGGTCAGGGTTTTATTGTTATTCCTGAGAAAAAAGTTCCGGAGTTTAAGAGACTGCTTGTTGAGTATTATGAAGGCGCAGATATTTCAATTATAGGTGCCTTTTTAAAGGATAAATGCTGGAAGAATTTTTAAAAATTAGCCTTCATAGAAAGCCAATACCCCCACTGCCCCTGTTCCTCTCTGGTATGCAACACCAAAGAGTAGCGGGGGCAGTGGGCATAGGCAAAAATATGTATTTATGATAGAATCCACAGAATCACGGGAAGATCCCTTTGATATTTTCGGCATAGACTAACTTTCGCAATGCCACGATATAAGCTGCCATTCGGCAGGTACAGCTGCATTCTTCTACGACATCCATAATGTCTTCGAAAGACTTTTTCATCAGGTTTTCTAACATTTCATTTACCTGATTGCGTTCCCAGGTCAGTTCCTGAATATTCTGAACCCATTCAAAGTAAGATACGATAACACCACCACTGTTTGCAAAAATGTCGGGAACGACGGTAATGCCACGTTTTTCAAGAATCGCATCGGCTTCTTCTGTAGTTGGTCCATTGGCAGCTTCTACGATAATAGAACATTTCAGATCATTGGCATTGTCTGCCGTGATCTGGTTCTCAAGGGCGGCAGGAACCAGAACATCACAGTCACAGGCAAGCACTTCTTCATTTGAGATGTGGGAAACACCATCTGCATTGTAATCTTTCAGGAGTTTTCCGGTATCTTCCATAAAGTCACAGATCGCATCAATATTTAATCCGTCTGCACAATATAATCCACCGGAAATGTCGCTGATCGCTACAACACAGGCATTTCTGTGATAGAAAATCTTTGCGGCATTGCTTCCGACATTACCCATACCCTGAATGGCTACTCTGGTGTTGGCAAGTGTCTTGTCTTTCTTTTTCAAAATGAGTTTGGTGCTGATCACAACACCACGGCCGGTTGCGGAATTTCTTCCGCGTGAGCCTCCAAGCTCAACCGGTTTGCCGGTTACGACACCTGGACAAGGTTTTCCTTTTAACTGGCTGTAAGTATCCAGTACCCATGCCATGGTTTGGGCGTTGGTATTGACATCGGGTGCCGGAATATCAGTATCTGCACCAATAATAGGTGCGATAGCGAATGTATAACGTCTTGTGAGGTTGCGAAGCTCTCTTTTTGATAAAGTAGACGGATCGACTTTGATACCACCTTTTGCACCGCCATATGGAATATTTGCTACGGCACATTTGAGTGACATCCAGGTTGCTAAAGCTTTGACTTCAGACAAGGTACAATCCTGGTGATAGCGGATACCACCTTTGAAAGGTCCTCTGATATTGGAATGCTGTACACGATAGCCTTCAAATACTTTGACTGTGCCATCGTCCATTTCTACCGGAAGGTAAACTTTTGTTTCTCTTTGCGGGTTTTTGATGATCTCAAACATTGTTGTATCAATATGCCCGATTTCCATTGCTTTGGTCATAACGTCTTGAACGTTTTTAAATGGATCATATGTTTTCGCCATAAGAACTCTCCTTATTATGTAAAAAATGTTATGTGAAAAGTAGTGGAGTGCTTAAAAGCAAGTCGCTGGCTTTTCTAGAAACTGCATTTCCGGAAAATGTATACATGTATTTTTGCATGTCGCAATCATATTTCTTTTTGGAAAAATGGTCAATAGTTTTTGAAACAGAACGAGAATATTTATTTTATTAAATGATAATAGTTAAAAATAATATGTAAATACGAAAATGAGTTAATAATATTAAGTTAAAATCTTTTGCTAAGTTGACACAGCAGAAAGGAAGTGCTATTTTGATAATGGAGAGAAAAATGGACAGTAAAAGTAAAAAGAAACAAGAATGCTGTATCGGATGTAAAAAGAAAAACAGCAGGAACTATCGGAAAACAATAAAATGCAATACTCTGTGTTTCTATAAGAGGAAAAATACAGGGGAAGCAATATAAAATAGTAACAGACAACAACAGCCAAAAGAAAGGCAGAGGGCTTTTTGGCAGCAGGACAGACAGAAATGAGGGATTACTATGAAAAATAACGAATTGGATCACATTGACAGAGAAATACTCAAAATGCTTCAGGAGAATGCAAGAATGTCTTTAAAAGATATTGCAAAACAGGTCTTTTTATCTTCTCCTGCGGTATCCGTACGAATTGATAATCTGGTAGAAAGCGGATATATTGAAGGCTTTCATGCACAGATCAATACAGAGAAGATGGGATATCATATCAAGGCTTTTATCAATCTCGAAGTGTCACCGGTGGATAAGAAAGATTTCTATCCTTATATAAAGAGCTGTAAGAATGTAGTGGAGTGTAACTGTGTGACGGGAGATTATTCCATGCTTTTGGAAGTGCTTTTTCCAAGTACCGATGAACTGGATCAATTCATTGGTGAATTACAGGAGTATGGACGTACAAAGACGCTGATTGTCTTTTCGACATCCGTGGAACACAGAGGATTGCAAATCTGATCCGGTACGGCAAAAAGTATTTGCAATATGCTATCGGAATTGCAAATGGTTTCATAGAGCAATTTTTTATTGCATTTGGACTGATGAATTTAACATAGAATTGACAAGAAGATTACTCATTTCTGACATACGAAAAGAGTAGTCTTCTTTTTATACAGTGAGAATAGACAGAGTCTTCTTTTGATAAGGATTGCCGGGAACAAAATAAATCAGAAAGAGGGTGATATCAGCTGGTCAGAAAAGGATTGGCATTCTATTCTTATAAATGATGGCATTATTTAGATAAATTGCACACTGAAAATATTAACAAGATATAAAAGAATATTAATATAATAGAAACAAAATAGGGTTGTTTTTTTATATTTTTAGTGCTATCATCACTTTGTACTGTAAATTTGAATTGAATGAGTTTATCTCAGGAAAGGAAGAAGAAAATGAAAATAGCAGGAAAGAAACTTGGTATTGCTGCTTCTCTTTTCGCTGCAAGTATGATGCTTTGTGTTGCACCGGCTGATGCTAAGACAATCAAAGCAAAGAGCTTGAAGCTTACAAAGAAGTCAGTATCCGTAACAGTAGGTAAGACAGTTAAATTAAAATCAAAGGTAAAAGTAAAACCGGCAAAGGCTAAATTAAAGTGGTCTTCTAACAAGAAAAAAATTGCAACGGTTACCAGTAAAGGTGTTGTAAAAGGTAAAAAAGCAGGTACAGCTAAGATTACTGTAAAGTCAGGTAAGAAATCAGCTAAATTTAAAGTAAAAGTTAAGAAAGCCCCTGTAAAAGTTGCCGTATCTAATGTAGAAGTTCTGACATCTAAGACAGTTCGTGTGACTTTGAACAAAGCACAGAAGGTAGCTGCTTCTAAGTTCTCTATCTACAGAAAAGCAGATAGTAACGGTACAGCTCAGAAGAAATTAAGTATTGCAAAAGTTAATAATACAGCAAATAAGACATATGAGCTTGTACTTTCAGAAGTTCTTGATGATAATGACAATGATAAGAACTGCATCAATGATGGCGATTTTGTTCAGGTTACTGTAGCAGGTCTTGCAGGAACGAAGACAAAGACAGCTAAGTATGTATATTGTACTACACCAAGAGACAATTATATGACAGGTCTTGTTGATGAAAGATTCTCATCATCTGTTTACTTTGGTGATTATACAACAGGTTATTCATCATTTACAATTGGAGCACTTCCTGCAGGTTTAAAAGCTACAGTAAATGATTATTCTGTATCAATTACCGGTGTTCCTACAGGTGTTTGCAGTGACTTCAAGACTGTGATCACAGCAAAAGATGAGATGAAGAAGACAGTTTCTATTACAACTCATTTCTATATCGGTAGTGAAAATCAGATGGTAGGTTATGCGTTACCAAAGTTAGCACCTGCAGGAAAATCTGTATGGAACAGTAATCTTGTTTATGTAGGCGGTAAGGCTAGTGACAGCAAGACATTTACAACAACTCTTCAGAATGCATTAGTTACTGTAGATGCTGAAGATGGTGATGTTCGTCTCGCTGAGACAGCACCTACAGGTGTATATGATGTACCTGTTACAGTAGCTGATAAATCTGGTCACGCTATTACAATTAATGTTCAGACAAAGGTTGTTCCTTCTGTATTGATCACAGGTACTGTTAAGAATGCAGCAGGTACGATTGTAAAGAGTGCAAATGTAACAGCAGATTTCACAAAATATGATCCTGAATATGCAAACAGCGCTTCATCATTCTATGCGTCTACAGATGAAAACGGTGTATACAAATTATATGTACCGGCTTCAAAAACATATAATATTACAGCATATGAGAATAATGCAAGAAAGACAGTTTATAATACAACAGTAGGTGCTACGGGAACAGTTCCTGCAGACTTCGTATTAGACAAATTATTTGCAGTTACTACAAATGTTACAAAACAGGGTTATCTTTCATGGAAGGATTCTGTTTCAGGAGATTATTTTGACTCATATAACGGTGTACTGAACTTAAAGGCAGGTACATATAAGCTCACATCCGATGAGGTTTATGTAACAACTACAGATGCTGCAGGTAAGACTACTACAAAGAAAGAAGTTTATACATTAAATATTACTGTAACAGGTAATACACAGGCAGCAGTTATTGTTAAGAGTTCTGTAGATGTGACAGAAAATAATAAGTTGTAATATTTGCTGATAAAGAATGCTTTGAAAATAGATATGATATAAAGAATTCTTTTATCGGATGAGTGTTCAAAATGAATTAGCAGAATGGCTGTTAAGATCGACGATACGATTTTGACAGCTATTCTTAAAAAAGGATATTGACTCAGATGGACTTCGATAGCAATGTCGGAATCCGGATGAGTTCAATATTTTTTTTTTGTAAAATTCAGATATTCTCCGTTTTTTGCAGATCCTGATCTATTTTCGTAGATGTTTGACAGATACGTTTTTACTGATTATGAAAACACTTGAATCATATAAATAAATATAACTAACGTACCGATATATATAGTAGATAACTGGTAAAAGAGCAAAGGATATGCGAATTGGAGTGATCTGATATGAATACAGATAATATCAGCAAAGGATATGCTTATACATCAACTATTACAAATGTAAGAACAGCAGTATACGGAACAGAACAACAGAATGTATCTCTTTACAGTTCTTGTGCAAATCAGCAGGAAAAAACAAAAGAAAATACAACTGTTTCGGCTGGGATTGATCTGAGTTTTTCAAAAGAAGGAAAAACTCTGCAAAAAATGGTTCGGGAAACCGGTGTATGGAAGGAAATTGCTCAACAGGAACAAGAGCAGATCAATGTAGAGGAAGAAAAAGTCGATGTAAAAGATGATCAGGAGAATCAGGCAGAAGCATTGATCAAAAGTTTAGAAGAAAAGCTGCAACGTCTTCAGGAAAAGAAAAAGATCAAAAAAGAAGCAACCAATACGAAGAAAAAGGCGTTGCGTTACAGTTATAAAAAAGTATCGGGCAGCGTTATGCGTGCAAAGACATTATCACAGGCAAGCAGTGCCCTGACATCTGCAATTTCAAATCTGAATTCTTTAAAAAGAAAAAGTATGACCGGAAAATATGATGAGGATGAGATTGAGATTGCATTAAAACATGCAAAAAAGATGGTGCGTACAGCAAAAAAGAAAATGAACCATCTCAAATATGAACAAAAACAGGATCAGAGTGATGACGCTTATGTGGGCAATAAAAAGAAAGAAATGACACAATCTGTTACAACAAAAAAGCAGGATAATGAAGATGTACAGCAGCAGATCAGATTGTTAGAAGATCAGCTTGAAAGCGTCAAGAAGCAAAGATCAAAAGGTAACCGGAAGGATGAAAATATTGATATTATGAATTCAGATATGGAATATCTGCGGAAGAAGATCGAATTGTTAAAAGCCGGTAAAGGGGATTTTGCAATTATGATGGGGAATAACGGTTCAAATGCGGCAGAGGGTGTTTCGAATGTAATCGCAATGTCTGTTG
>ERZ791819.971-NODE-971-length-10240-cov-6.283260_pt1 | contig 10240 bp, 5 predicted proteins | sample MGYA00510301_ERZ791819 | MGnify/ENA primary metagenome ERZ791819 (study PRJEB30046, sample SAMN00791999) | human gut metagenome | study: EMG produced TPA metagenomics assembly of the A metagenome-wide association study of gut microbiota in type 2...
AGTATAGCAGATATTCGTGTATAAATCAATGAAATTTTCTTGAGTTTTCGCACTATTCAACATGATTATTTTCTCTAACCTCTCACGATACGACATGAACACCGCAATTTCTGCATTTTATACCTCTCCGAACTTGGTCGTCATCAGCTTGTAAAGCTCGGTATTGCGGGGGAACTTGTTGACAAACGGCACAAGAGAGCTGCCGACCTTGAGAAGCCCCTGTCCTGCGCCGACATTCGTGATATAGCTGAGTTGAAGGTCGGAGATATTAAGGAGCTTGGTTGAGCATGAAGCTTGCAAAATCCACCGTTTTTGTCACCCATTCTTGTAACACGAGAAAAATAAGATTACAGGAATTTTAGGCATAAAAAAAGAGCCCAACGGCTCAGATGTTAAAAATATTAAATAAGTAATTGTTATTGATTATTTCTAACTCTGCGATATTTCCTTTGTTTTCAAGATTTATAAGAAGGTATCGTTTTATTCACTCCATGCTGTGGAGGGAAATCAATCACTTGCTCTTTTAATGAAACTTTCTTTGAGATTTTGTCGATGAACGGAATTTTTACATGCAAACCTGTTGACCATGTTACATGATATGTGCCGAGTCTTTCAATTACATATGCGTGTGCCTGTGGCACTACTTTGACATTGCTTACAATTACTATAAGCAAAATTAAAAGGATAATTCCTAAAATAATAAGTCCTAACATTATTTACCTCTCATTCTGTTACTGGTTCTACTATGAGCTTGACGCCTTCTATTGCGAGAACCTTGATTTTTGTTCCTTTTAAAAGCGGTGCTTTGTCGGACTTTACTGTCCATGTTTCCGCACCGACCTTTGCCTGTGCTGTTTCGTCAATATCGGTTAAATCCGTGAGCATAAAACCGACTTGACCGATGTGGCGGTCTGCGTTTGTTCCCGTTGTTTTATTACGCTTTTTAAAGCGTTTTACAAGCGGTCGTGTCACAATCAGCGATACAAGTGACACAACAAGGAACACCGCCGACTGGATTGTTATGTCGCTTGTGAATATAGTTGTTATTGCGGCACAAACCGAGCCGAGAACGAACCATATCGAAACAAGCTGTGTTGTAAAGCCTTCGCAAAGCAACATAAATATCGCAAAGACTACCCAAACTATCGGCATATATTGCTCCATAGAGCTGTCACCCTCCTTTTCGCATAATTTTAACACAATATTATATATTAGTCAAACTATTTTGTTGCTATTTTATGCATTCTCTGTCAGATAAATTCATTTAACTAATCTCCCAAAATGTACAATAAAAAAAATCACCCCATATGATAATAAAGAAATTATCATATGGGGCGGTAGTCTGATGATGTGCGATATTCGCTTTCAAGCAAACCGTCAGATATGTAGTAATAATATGAAATTTCTTAGCTTGAATATTTTTTGTTATATTGAGGTCCAAATGAACCTCAATATAACAATTCTTAACTCATCAATGTTCAATTCAAGTCAAATCAAATATGTAACATCTAACGCTAGCACCATAAAGGTTACTACATTTAAATTAAATCACTGATTAAATTACCAATGATATCATTAGCAAAACTAATTTTAGTCAATGGCACAAAAAGCAAATACGGTGCACTACACAGAGAAGAAATAACTACTAATATAGTTTTCTTTCTATTAGAAATATTTATTTCTTTATACACAAAAGAATTATTAAATAGTAATATCAGTGCAAATGAAACAATAAATTCAAATAGCAAAAAGAATATTCCAATTGTATAATTTCCTAAATAAATGTGCATAAAAAATCCAGCAACAATTCCATATATCATTTTTAACAGAAAATTTTCTTCATTTGATGATGAAATAAATACTACCCCCCACACAAGAGAAAATAAAAAATCCGATAATAAAATAGCTATTTCTGAATAAAAACAAGATTTGAGTAAAATTGTTTTTCTAAACGATAAATTCTTCAGTGCAACGATGTTAATTATTAAATTAATAACAAACACCCGAAATGTACTTGCCATAAAAAATGCAATAAATAATAAAAAGGTGTTAATCATATTTTCTCCCAAAACAATTAATAACAAATTAATTAAAAATTATAATTATGCCTGGACAAAAGGTGGACTCAAGTATATTGGCGGAAATTTACTGGCCGTAATAATATCTAAAGCATTGTTTGGAATTACCCCGAAAGGTCTTTTCAATATCCATTCAATTCTTTCTCTATACATTTCATAGTTTTTACTAAAAGAACCTTTAAGTAAAACTTTCATTGATACTTGAACACAATTATTTGATAACAAATCATAAGCCAATGGCTTAATTCCTGGTGCCTGATCGTCTTTTCCTGATTTAATTTTTATATCATGATAATAATATCCCGAAGGGGTATTACCCTTCGTTTTAGAACAGACATGATACATAGTATATTTTTTGCCATTTTCATATATGGTTTGGAGCAACTGCGTCGCATTGGATTTAATTTTTAACCATTCTAAAATATCTTTGGCATACTTAAAAGAATTGTTAAATTTACCTTTAAACCCAAGCATGTCTGTAGCAACGTAATCAAACAATTTTAAATAGTAATCAGAACCTTTTGAAAAATTGATATCTTCTTTTTCAGACATAATGTTAGTTGCATACACATAATAATTGTGGTGCTTTCTAGGATCAAAACCGGACAAATAGCTATTTAATTCCGCCAAAGAAAAACTATCTTTACCACAAGGTCTTAGATAAGCGTGTTTTGGTCCCCAGTAAAAATACCACCAGTTATTAGAAGCGTCCTGTAACAATAAAGATGTGTGCCCTTCTGTCCACCATGCTACAGGAACAGCATCAGAAAACTGAACCCATGCTGCGTCCGTTCCCTCGGGATCAACTTGGTTTATTGGATCATTGTTGCAGTATGTGAACATATTTGTTCCGAAAATGTCGGTATTAGTATCGCAATAGACATCTGCGTTAATAAATCTGCCTGTAACAGGATCGTAATAACGGCTTTGGAGATAGTACAAGCCTGTTTCATCATCATAAACATAACCACGATAACGGAACGGATTTAATTTTGCTATTCCATAGGTTGTTGTGTCTGTCTGTTTTGTGATTTTACCGAGAGCGTCATATGTATATGTTACAACAGTATTGCCGTCCTGATTTACTATTTTCACGATATCTCCATGCAAGTTCTTTATGTAATAATACATAGTATCATCAAAAGACATTGCAGTCGGAGTACCGTCTGTATCGTAGTAAAAATAAACAGCATTACCCTCGTAGCTTAGTCCGGTCATAACAGACTTGCTGTCATAAAAATATCTGATATCTCTGTCCTCTGAACTTTTCGAAGTTCTCATACCGTTAATATCATATTTCATATTGATAAAGCTGTCATTTTGCATCCTAACAGTCTTTAAGTTTCTTCCGTTCTCCCACGAAAAGCTCATTCCGTCACGATATACTAATGGATTTCCGTTTTTATCATATGATATATTATAACCGTTAAATTTATTCATCTGGTCTTTCCAACCATTTTTCCTATAACTATAAGTTTTTTCCTTTTTCAAAGAAATCGGTGACCAGCTGGAAGTTGACAGACTGTATTCTTTTATCTCAGTTATATTTCCTGCATTATCATATTCATATTGAGTGTATAAACCGGTATTCGAATCAGCAGCCCAAACCAAGCGACCTAATTCATCATAAGAATATCTTGCAACAACCTTACTATCTAAGCTGACCGTTGTAATATTTCCGTTATTGTCGTAGGTATAGCTATACTTTGCCAAGACAATATTATTACGCTTTTGCGTCATTGTACCGACAAGGTTAGTTGTTGCATTTTTTGAATTTTTGACATTAGAATACTCATAATCTGTTGTAAAATTAACGCTGTACGAATTTCGTGCAGTTTTAACTTTCTTTACTCTGTCGAAGTCATCGGTAGTTTTAGTAACCGTAATTCCGTTATTTTCTACATATGATTCGCCATTTGATGAGCCACGGACAATTGTTCTTTGATATCCGTTTACAGATGTTTTTTCAACTATTTCACCGTCAGAATTCGTTGTAACATAATATGACAAATCTCCATATTTTGATTGTGAATACTTCTTTTCAATACTACCGTTTAAATCATAGTAATAATAATCAGTAGTATCGTTCTGATAATCAACAACCTTTGACACAAGTCCCTTTTTGTTATATACGATTGACGCCAGTGTTCCGTTTTCTCCCTCAATCTGTGTTATATTACCATATAAGTCATATGAATATTTAATGTAATCACCATTACTGTAAGCAGTTTCAGTAATATTACCAAAATCATCATAGGTGTTATTTATCACTTTAACATTACCGATTTTGGTAGAAACAAGTTGATTAAACACATCGTAATTAAATTCATAGGCAAAGCCGTTATGTGTTATTGAAGAAATATTGCCGTATGTGTTATATGCATACTCATTACTTACATCTTCACTTTTGGTGCTGAGTAATTTACCATTGACATCATACCCGAAAGTTTTTACATTTTCTTCACCGTCAGTGAATGAAGTAATATTACCATTAGCATCTCTTTTATAAGACTGCATAAAACCTGCACGATTAGTTTTTGAAAGAACATAATTACCTGTAGAATCATATTTTATACTATTCTCGGCATATGTCTTATTGGTGTTTTTATCTTCCTGAATTGCCTCACAATAAATATAGCCATCATAATTTTCATCAATTGTAGAGCTATCGTTTTTAGTAGAAGGCTGTAAAGGATCAAGCTGAGGAATGATAGTGTAATTCAATGTAGCATCGTAAATTGACATACTGTTTACATTATTACCATAGACAAAAGCAAACGAAACATAATCAATTTTTGTTTCACTATCGTTAGGTGATACAGTCATACAAATACTCTGTTCTGATGTTGTATCAGGATTAAACTGCTGATAATGTGTTTCAGGAACTTGAGAATTTGTATAGTAAATATTGAAAGCTACACCAAAAGTTCTGCTACCGTTTGTTAAAGGGGCGGAATTTGCTTTAGCTTTACCTGACAAACAAAACGCTACACCTGCTCTGTTGATTTTAACATTCTGTTTTATATATTTATTATACAATACAGTTTGCTCGCTGTCAATATTTGTATTAGTATCCTTAATACTTTCTGTTGCAGAAGTGTTATCACTTGAAGAATTACCTGTCGCTGTTTCATTCAGATAATATTTTTTAATTTTTTTAGTGACCGTGCCGTGAAACTCATTGGTGACATTTCCGTAATCATCATACTTGTAAATGTATGAATTAGGAACATCTTTTACCTCTGTTTTCACTGAAGTCGGAAGCTCTTCTTTTTTATTTTCAGAACTTGTCGCATTCTCTGTTGCAGTTATATTGTCATTATAAAAACCTGATACGCCCCCGAGTGTTACTGTGCCGTTTTCTGCTGAAATGGGTTTATTCTCCTGATTATACCAATAATCATTGCTTGAAAAATCACCGTTAAGAAGAGCATTGTAATCATTTGCACAACCGCCATCTTCCAATTGCAAACAATCGAACCACGCAGTTCCTGAGGCATAACGAATCATACAACATACTGTAAGAGTTGCTGTGTTTTCAGGAACATCAGCACTTATACTTAATCTTTGCCAATCCTGAGTTTCTGTTATACCTATGCTGTTCTTTTCCGTTAATGTCTTGCCTGAAGAGTCCAAACACTTAATTTTTAAGGAAGCCCCCACAGCACCTGTACCGTAAATTTCTGTCACATCTTTAGTTTTTACATATGCAGAAAAAGTCATTTCTTTACCTGCAAAATCACTTCCGCTAAACTTATGAGATATTCCGGTGAAAAACGCAGAATTACTTGAAGATTTAGGATTTTCAATTTTTAACGAAGAGGTACCTAAATACTGATTTTGTGCTGATGAGTTATCAGATTTTGATTTATCAATACTTGTTTTACCTCCTGAACTTGTTAAAGAACCTTTAGTGCCGTTAGACTGATAAAAGTATTTTCCACTGCCCAATTCAGTTTGTTCAGAAGACTGAATAATGTAATTTTTGGTAAACGATTCCGCTCCTGTAGAAATTGATAATCCGCTTGAATCTTTGCTTTCAAGATACCCGTTAGCATTTAATGTTGAAATTTTATTTCCCGAGTCATCAAAAGTATATTTTACACTTCTTCCCTGCTTATCGGTATATGTAGTAGTATTATCATTTCCGTATGTTATTGACAAGCAGTTACCCTCAGAACCGTCACTGCCATACTCGGTTATTTTAGTAACTTTATTGCCCGTAAAATTAAATGATACCGATTTATTTTTCTGATAGTTTCCGTTATCAAATCCGCCCTGTTCTACACTTGTAAGCATATTTGATGAATCATAATAAAATCTGGTTACATATCCACCCGGCAAATACATATAATTAATCTTATCATATTCAGAAGAAGTGTAAGAAAATGTTATGCTGTCACCGTCAGGTCTTTTAATTTTTGAAACTCTCTTACTTCCACTTGGATTTGTGCTATATGTTACCTCAGTTACTCTGCCTGAACCGTCTGTGATTTTAGTTAAGTCACCGTCGGTGTAGGTATATGTGATTGTATTCTTGTGTTCGTCTTTTTCAGAGAGGAGTTTGCCGCCGTTTGCGGTTGAATCGTAAGTTTGTGTTGTTGAACCGTTATCAATGAAAATGTTATTTTCGTCTTTGGTAAGCGTAATGCCTAAGCCGTCCTCATCTTCCCATTTTGCGGTTTCACCCTCTGCAAGTTTAAGATAATGGTCTGTACCGTCTGCATCGGTATAGATATAGTTGTAGCCTGCTTTGGTAAGATTTTTGTCGGTTACTTCTCTTACATATTGATTGAATGAGAACTGCCAACCATAACCGCTTGCAGGACCGTTTTCAAATGCTGTGTCTTTGTTAATGCTGTTGTATGTTGCAGTAATGCTCAACGGCATTCTTGAACCTGTTCCCTCATACAAAGTTTGGTTAATCACAAGGTTGCCGAGGTAATCCGATACAGCCGCCTGTGCGTTAGTGCCGACATTGATTGTGTGGTATGAAAGATTGCTCTCTGTGCCTGTAAAATCTTTGTAGATGAGCGTTAAGGCAGGTGTTACAGATGAAGGAGAACCTTCATAAATATTAACTTGTTTTGAACCTATCGAATCAAACGCTTCAAGCACAAATCCGTTTGCCGATGTATCAGAATTTGAGTACCACTCTTTATACTGTTTAGTAAGGTCAAATGTGATATATCTGTTATCCTCATATGTTAATGAGTCATAGTCAAGAACCTTTGAATCATAAGTACAGTTTGTTGAATTATATGTATTCAGCTTATGTGCATTGATAATTATAGGCGAATCATCTTTACTGTTAAACAAAGCATCATTGTTTGATACCTCAAACTTATACTTCGCACTGATGATTTCTTCACCGTTACCAAGAGCATACAGCTTAATTGCTCTTCCAATCATCATATTGTCTTTTGAAAGATAGTATGGACCGTGATTGATTATTCTTCCGCTTGAGCTTGCCTCGCCATAGTAAAGCTGTGAACCCGTTTTGGTTGTGATTTCAGGATCAATCGTAACAGGAAATGCTCTGCCAATTGTATGAATGAAAGCGTAGTCGGCGGTCAGCTTAACCTGAAGATTTGAGCCTTTTTGCTTTACAATCTCAATCTTCATCTGAGTGCTTGTACTGCCCTTTGCATCGTACATATACGGTGCTGAAATTGTATATATTTCCTTTCCGTCCTTATTTGAAAGCGTGATTGTTTTATCATCTTTCTGCTTTGCTGTAAGGTTCGGAATTTTATAATTTAATGTAAACTCATTCTGAGCCTTTGCACTTTTGAGAATTATGTTTTCTTTAATGCCAGTTGTAGTAACAAAATACTGCAAGTCAACATCATTGAAAACATCTTTGTACAAAGTTTCTGTTGTTATATTTTTAAGCGTAGTAAATTTATCATTACCGCTTGTTTTCTCGTTATTTTTCTTTACATCAGCCTTGCTCTTGCCAGCATTATCATAGCCCCAGCTGATTTTATATCCGTTTGATTGCAGTGAAATCATATTTTTTGACTTAGCTTTATTAGAAAGATTGACCGAAATATCACTGCTTTTGTTTGTATATGAAGAATCACCTGCCTCATCAGAAGATGCAGTCTTATCCTCAGATAAAGTGTTGTTATACTCAACCCACTTACCCTTGCTGTCTTTGTAGTGGACAGGTTCGTTGTACTGGGCAATCATCTTTGTTCCGTCTTCAAGCAAAAATTCTTTTGAATTTTCCGTTCTTTCGCCTGTTAGCTCTTTGACAATTTTGCTCTCTTCGGGATTTTCTCCGACAACATTATCAAATGATGAATATTGAGTTTCCGCCTTTGGCAGTGTCGCCGCTACAACATCAACAGGCAACGACAAACCAACCGTTGCACATAATGTTATTGAAACTGCCGATAGCATTTTCTTTATTTTTCCGTTCATATTCTAACCTCCTGCTTTTTTGTTTTTGTTGATAAATTTAATAAGATTTTCCCCTGCGGCTGCTTTTTGAACTTTAATCTGTCCTCCTTTCACTTATAAATCATTTGGTAATTGTTCACTGTTTTTAACTGCTATCTTCCTACATTTTGTATACTATTGTTATTATATATCACATCGTGCAAAGTTGTAAATATATTTTTATGAGTTATTTTATTTTTGTAAATTTCACCAACACCAACCTCCGATATTTGTATATATTACCTGTTGTAACTACCCTGCCGCCAAATTTTAGGCATAAAAAAAGAGCCCTATGGCTCAGATGTTAAAAATATTAAATAAGTGATTATTTCAATTTTCTAATGAATCTGTGAGCATAAACCCGACTTGACCAATGTGGCGGTCTGCGTTTGTTCCCGTTGTTTTGTTACTCCTTTTAAAGCGTTTTACAAGCGGTCGTGTCACAATCAGCGAAACAAGTGACACAACAAGGAACACCGCCGACTGGATTGTTATGTCGCTTGTGAATATAGTTGTTATTGCGGCACAAACCGAGCCGAGAACGAACCATATTGATACAAGCTGTGTTGTAAAGCCTTCGCAAAGCAACATAAATATTGCAAAGCCTATCCACACTATTGGCATATATTGCTCCATAGAACTGTCACCCTCCTTTTCGCATAATTTTAACACAATATTATATATAGTCAAACTATTTTATGCATTTTCTGTTAGATAAATTCATTTGGCTAATTTTCAATAATTTTTTACTGTTATTCCGCGTGTCCGTTAATCCTAATCCACTTTCAGCTGACACATTCGCTCTCAAATATGGTCATCCTAACTGTTGCATTTTGACGTAAATTTGGGTGATTTTATTTGATTTAAGCATGGTTGATTGAAACGGAAATGTAATATATCGGATGAGAAAAAAGGATTTAATTCCGCATAATTTTCTAAGTCATAATTTGCATTATGAGAAGTTTCAGGATGGAACTGTAAAATGTATTGAGGATGAGATTCCTTTTGAGCTACCTGAGGGGTGGGAATGGGCAAGGTTGAAGGATTTATTGAATGTATGTTCAAGTAAACGAGTTCTTCAATCCGATTGGAAAAATGAGGGAATTCCATTTTATAGAGCACGAGAAATTGTAAAACTATCTGAGAATGATTTTATTGATAATGAACTATTTATTTCAGAAGAACATTATCTTGAATTGAAGAAAAATTATGGTGTACCTCAATCGGGTGATCTGATGGTTTCTAGTGTAGGTACAATAGGAAAAGTCTATATCGTAAAGCCCGAAGACCTATTTTACTATAAGGATGCAAGTGTACTTTGTTTTGAAAACAAAAACAAACTACTTGTTTCTCAATTTGCTAAAATCTTATTGGAGTCAAGCTTTGTTCAATCACAAATGAGAGATAACTCTAAAGGTACAACGGTTGACACAATTACAATTTCTGCAGCAACGAATTATTTATGCATTGTTCCACCAAAGAATGAACAATTACGTATAGTTAATGCAGCGCAACGAGCGCTTGTAAAAGTAATTCAGATTCAATCTAATAAAGATGTCTTACAAGCAACTATTACAAATGCTAAATCAAAAATTCTTGATCTTGCTATTCGTGGTAAACTTGTACCGCAAGACCCGAATGATGAGCCGGCTTCCGTTCTTCTTGAACGCATACGAGCCGAAAAAGAAGAACTGATTAAGCAAGGTAAAATTAAG
>ERZ791819.979-NODE-979-length-10205-cov-4.378325_pt1 | contig 10205 bp, 3 predicted proteins | sample MGYA00510301_ERZ791819 | MGnify/ENA primary metagenome ERZ791819 (study PRJEB30046, sample SAMN00791999) | human gut metagenome | study: EMG produced TPA metagenomics assembly of the A metagenome-wide association study of gut microbiota in type 2...
GGACTGACGACTTCGTTGACGAAGATACCGGTGAAGTTGTTTCTATTGAACGTAATGAGGTTGTTATTGACCGTGAAACCATTATCGAACCCGAACACATTGATCTGATTATCGAATCAGGTGTTCAGAATATTCTGGTTCATAATGAGGAAGCCAATACATCTGATTATTCTATTATTTTCAATACTCTTCAGAAAGACCCGAGTAACTCTGAGAAGGAAGCTGTACTTTACATCTATCGTCAGTTGCGTAATGCAGATCCTGCTGATGATGCCAGTGCACGTGAAGTTATCAACAACTTGTTCTTCTCTGAAAAGCGTTATGATTTAGGTGAAGTTGGTCGTTACCGTATCAACAAGAAATTGTCTTTGGACACCAGCATGGATGTCCGGGTACTGACCAAACATGATATTATTGAAATCATCAAGTATCTGATTGAGCTGATTAACTCTAAAGCAGATGTTGATGATATTGACCACTTGAGCAACCGTCGTGTACGTACCGTAGGTGAACAGTTGTCTAATCAGTTCGCTATCGGTTTGGCACGTATGTCCCGTACGATCCGTGAACGTATGAATGTACGCGACAACGAAGTATTTACTCCGATTGATTTGATCAATGCGAAGACAATCTCTTCTGTGATCAACTCATTCTTCGGAACCAATGCTTTGTCACAGTTCATGGACCAGACTAACCCGTTGGCTGAAATTACACATAAGCGTCGTTTGTCAGCTTTGGGTCCTGGTGGTTTGTCACGTGACCGTGCAGGTTTTGAGGTGCGAGACGTACACTATACTCATTATGGTCGTCTGTGTCCGATCGAAACACCGGAAGGTCCGAACATCGGTTTGATCTCTTCTTTGTGTGTCTATGCAAAGATCAACGATCTGGGCTTTATCGTAACTCCTTATCGTAAGGTAAAGGATGGAGTAGTTGACTTGTCTCCGGAAGGTATCGAATACCTGTCTGCTGAAGAAGAAGAAGACAAGATCATCGCTCAGGGTAATGCTCCGTTGAACGATGACGGTACTTTCATCCGTGAGAAAGTAAAAGCTCGTCGTGATGCCGATTATCCGGTTGTAACTCCGGATCAGGTTGAGCTGATGGACGTTTCTCCGCAGCAGATTGCTTCTATTGCCGCTTCTTTGATTCCGTTCCTGGAACATGATGACGCGAACCGTGCGTTGATGGGATCAAACATGATGAGACAGGCCGTTCCTTTGCTGAAGACCGAAGCTCCGATTGTTGGTACTGGTATCGAAAGACAGCTGTGTGAAGATTCACGTACTCAGATTGCTGCTGAGGGCGATGGTGTAATCGATTTCGTAGATGCTACTACAATTCGTATTTTGTATGACCGTACAGAAGACGAAGAGTTTGTAAGCTTTGAACCGGCTCTGAAAGAATATCGTATTCCGAAATTCCGTAAGACCAACCAGAGCATGACTATTGACCTGCGTCCGATTTGTGAAAAAGGTCAGCGCGTCAAGAAAGGTGATATCCTGACTGAAGGTTATTCTACAGCTAACGGTGAGCTGGCTTTGGGTAAGAACCTGCTGGTAGCTTACATGCCGTGGAAGGGTTACAACTACGAGGATGCTATTGTATTGAATGAACGCGTGGTTCGTGAAGACATTCTGACTTCAGTCCACGTTGATGAATATATTCTGGAAGTTCGCGAGACGAAGCGCGGAATGGAAGAACTGACTTCAGATATTCCGAACGTCAGCGAAGAAGCTACCAAGGATCTGGATGAAAACGGTATTGTCCGTATCGGTGCCCGTATTGAACCGGGAGATATCCTGATCGGTAAGATTACACCGAAGGGTGAATCAGATCCTTCTCCGGAAGAAAAACTGTTGCGTGCGATTTTCGGTGACAAGGCCGGTGATGTAAAAGACGCTTCTCTGAAAGCATCTCCTTCACTCCGTGGTGTTGTTATTGATAAGAAGCTGTACTCACGTGTGATCAAGACCCGCAGCGAAAAGAACGCTGACAAGGCTATTCTGCCGAAACTGAATGAAGAGTTCGAAGAAAAGGCAGCAGCTTTGAAGGAAGTAATGATCAACAAGTTGCTGGTACTTACCAACGACAAGGTTTCTCAGGGTGTAAAAGACTATTTGGGAACCGAAGTGATTGCCAAGGGTGCCAAGTTTACTAAACGTGATCTGGAATCATTGGATTATACCATCATCCAGTTGAGCAAGTGGACAGCTGATGCACACAAGAATGATATGATCCGTGACCTGATTGTAAACTATCTGAAGAAGTATAAAGAACTGGATGCAGAGCTGAAGCGTAAGAAGTTCGCTCTGACAATCGGTGATGAGCTGCCTTCAGGTATCATTCAGATGGCTAAGGTTTATATCGCTAAGAAACGTAAGATTGGTGTTGGTGACAAGATGGCCGGTCGTCACGGTAACAAGGGTATCGTATCCCGCGTGGTTCGTCAGGAAGATATGCCGTTCCTGGCAGACGGTACTCCGGTAGATATCGTATTGAACCCGTTGGGTGTGCCTTCACGTATGAACATCGGTCAGATCTTCGAGGCCGTTCTTGGTCGTGCCGGAAAAGAACTGGGAGTTAAGTTTGCTACTCCTATCTTTGATGGTGCTACATTGGAAGATTTGGATAAGTGGACGGACAAAGCTGGTCTGCCGCGTTATTGCAAGACATACTTGTATGATGGTGGTACCGGTGAGCAGTTCGACCAGCCCGCAACGGTAGGTGTTACCTATATGTTGAAACTGGGTCACATGGTTGAAGACAAGATGCATGCCCGTTCTATCGGTCCGTACTCTTTGATTACTCAGCAGCCGCTTGGTGGTAAGGCTCAGTTCGGTGGTCAGCGTTTCGGAGAAATGGAGGTTTGGGCTATTGAAGCCTTTGGTGCCGCTCATGTGCTCCAGGAAATCCTGACTATCAAGTCCGATGATGTAGTAGGACGTTCTAAGGCATATGAAGCCATTGTGAAGGGTGAACCGATGCCTACACCGGGAATCCCCGAATCTCTGAACGTATTGCTGCATGAACTGAGAGGTCTCTGCCTGAGCATTACGCTGGAATAAAATTATATTATCGGAAGCCGGAAAACCGTTCCCGGTGAACTGAGATCCGGTTTCCGATCATCAACATTCAATCAATAGATATAAATATAAAGTATGGCTTTTAGAAAAGATACTAAGATAAAGAGTAATTTCTCGAAGATTACAATCGGACTGGCATCGCCTGAAGAAATTCTGGAGAACTCTTACGGTGAAGTGCTGAAACCGGAGACCATCAACTACCGTACTTATAAGCCGGAACGTGACGGTTTGTTCTGCGAACGTATCTTCGGACCGGTTAAGGACTATGAGTGCCATTGCGGTAAGTACAAACGTATCCGTTATAAAGGTATTGTCTGCGACCGATGCGGTGTGGAAGTGACTGAAAAGAAAGTTCGTCGTGAACGTAGTGGTCACATCCAGCTGGTTGTACCGGTTGCACATATCTGGTATTTCCGTTCTTTGCCGAACAAGATCGGTTATCTGCTGGGCTTGCCGACAAAGAAACTCGATGCAATTATTTACTACGAACGCTATGTTGTTATCCAGCCGGGTGTGAAGGCTGAAGACGGCATCAGCAAATATGATCTTCTTTCTGAAGAAGAATATCTGAATATTCTGGATACTCTTCCGAAAGACAACCAATATCTGGAAGACAGCGATCCGAATAAGTTCATCGCCAAGATGGGTGCGGAAGCTATCTATGACCTGCTGGTAGGTCTTGACCTGGATGCTCTTTCTTATGAACTGCGTCACAAGGCAAACAACGACTCTTCTCAGCAGCGTAAAAATGAAGCTTTGAAGCGTTTGCAGGTTGTTGAATCGTTCCGTGCTTCACGCGGACGCAACAAACCGGAATGGATGATCGTACGTATCGTACCGGTTATCCCGCCTGAACTCCGTCCGTTGGTTCCGCTGGATGGTGGACGTTTCGCTACTTCTGACTTGAACGATCTTTACCGTCGTGTGATTATCCGTAACAACCGTCTGAAGAGACTTATCGAAATCAAGGCTCCTGAAGTGATTCTGCGTAACGAAAAACGTATGTTGCAGGAAGCTGTCGATTCACTGTTCGATAACTCACGTAAGTCAAGTGCAGTGAAGACTGATGCCAACCGTCCGTTGAAATCTCTTTCTGACAGCTTGAAAGGTAAGCAGGGACGTTTCCGTCAGAACTTGCTGGGTAAGCGTGTTGACTATTCTGCCCGTTCGGTTATCGTCGTAGGTCCGGAACTGAAGATGGGTGAATGCGGTATTCCGAAACTGATGGCTGCTGAACTTTACAAACCGTTTATCATCCGTAAATTGATTGAACGCGGTATCGTAAAGACAGTGAAGTCTGCCAAGAAGATCGTTGACCGTAAGGAACCTGTTATCTGGGATATCCTGGAACACGTAATGAAGGGTCATCCGGTATTGTTGAACCGTGCGCCGACACTTCACCGTCTGGGTATTCAGGCTTTCCAGCCGAAGATGATCGAAGGAAAAGCTATTCAGCTGCACCCGTTGGCATGTACGGCGTTCAATGCCGACTTCGACGGTGACCAGATGGCTGTTCACTTGCCTTTGAGCAACGAAGCAGTTCTGGAAGCACAGATGCTGATGCTCCAGGCTCATAATATTCTGAACCCTGCGAATGGTGCGCCGATCACAGTGCCTGCTCAGGATATGGTATTGGGTCTGTATTACATCACCAAGCTGCGTAAGGGTGCTAAAGGTGAAGGCCTGATCTTCTACGGTCCGGAAGAAGCATTGATTGCTTACAACGAAGGTAAGGTAGATATCCATGCTATCGTCAGCGTTGTTGCAAAAGACCTGGATGAAAACGGCAATATTGTTGATAAGATGATTAAGGAAACTTCTGTTGGTCGTGTGATCGTTAACGAAATCGTGCCGGCAGAATGTGGATATATCAATACGATCATTTCCAAGAAGTCTCTGCGTGACATCATCAGCGATGTTATCAAGACTGTCGGTGTAGCCCGTGCCTGCGAATTCCTGGATGGAATCAAGAACCTGGGTTACAAGATGGCCTTCGAAGGCGGTCTGTCCTTCAACTTGGGTGATATCATCATCCCGAAGGAAAAGGAAGAGCTGGTTAAACGCGGTAACGAGGAAATCGAACAGATCATGATGAACTATAACATGGGTTTCATCACCGACAACGAACGTTACAATCAGGTGATCGATACCTGGACTCATGTCAACAGCGACCTGTCCGATATTCTGTACAAGACTATCAAGAACGACGACCAGGGATTCAACTCTGTATTTATGATGCTGGATTCCGGAGCCCGTGGTTCTAAGGAACAGATCCGTCAGTTGTCTGGTATGCGTGGTTTGATGGCGAAACCCCAGAAAGCCGGTGCAGAAGGTGCACAGATCATTGAGAACCCGATTCTTTCTAACTTTAAGGAAGGTTTGTCCGTATTGGAATACTTTATTTCTACTCACGGTGCTCGTAAGGGTCTTGCCGATACTGCATTGAAGACTGCCGATGCCGGATATCTGACTCGTCGTCTTGTCGATGTATCTCATGACGTGATCATTAATGAAGAAGACTGCGGTACGCTGCGCGGACTTGTCTGCACAGCCTTGAAGAATAACGATGAAGTCATCGCGACTTTGTACGAACGTATTCTGGGCCGTGTGTCTGTACACGATATTATTCACCCCACAACTGGTAAGCTGATTGTTGCTTCCGGTGAAGAGATTACAGAAGCCATTGCTGAAGAAATCGAAAAATCTCCGATCGAGAGCGTAGAAATCCGTTCAGTATTGACTTGTGAATCCAAGAAGGGTGTATGTGCCAAATGTTACGGACGTAACCTGGCAACGAGCCGTATGGTTCAGAAAGGTGAAGCTGTCGGCGTAATCGCTGCCCAGTCTATCGGTGAACCGGGTACTCAGTTGACTCTGCGTACATTCCACGCCGGAGGTATCGCTGGTAACATGGCTGCCAATGCAAGTATCGTTGCCAAGAACGATGCTCGTCTGGAATTCGAGGAATTGCGTACGGTAGATGCTGTTGAAGAAACAGGCGAACCGGTTAAGATTGTTGTAGGACGTCTGGCTGAAGTTCGTTTCGTTGACGTCAACACAGGTATTATCCTTTCTACTCACAACGTTCCTTATGGTTCTAAACTGTATGCATCCGACGGTGATGTAGTTGAAAAGGGTAAGCTGATTGCCAAGTGGGATCCGTTCAACGCTGTTATCGTTACTGAAGCTGCCGGTAAGATCGACTTCGAATCAGTAATTGAGAACGTTACTTATAAGGTTGAATCCGATGAAGCAACCGGTTTGCGTGAAATCATCATTACGGAATCTAAGGATAAGAACAAGATCCCGTCACTTCACATTGTTGACGAGAACGGCGGTATTATCCGTACTTACAACCTTCCGGTAGGAGGTCACGTAGTGGTAGAAGACAAGCAGACTGTTAAGGCTGGTGATATTCTGGTTAAGATTCCGCGTGCCGTAGGTAAGGCGGGCGATATCACCGGTGGTCTTCCTCGTGTTACTGAGTTGTTCGAAGCAAGAAATCCGTCTAACCCGGCAGTTGTATCGGAAATCGACGGTGAAGTGACTATGGGTAAGATCAAGCGTGGTAACCGTGAGATCATCGTAACTTCCAAGACTGGCGATGTGAAGAAATATCTGGTTGCTCTGTCCAAGCAGATTCTGGTACAGGAGAACGACTATGTACGTGCCGGAACTCCGTTGTCGGATGGTGCTATTACTCCTGCTGACATCCTGGCCATCAAGGGTCCTACGGCTGTACAGGAATACATCGTTAATGAAATCCAGGACGTATACCGTCTGCAGGGTGTGAAGATTAACGACAAGCACTTTGAAATCATCGTACGTCAGATGATGCGTAAGGTTCAGATCGACGAACCGGGCGATACCCGCTTCCTGGAACAGCAGGTTGTTGACCGTCTGGAATTCAATGAAGAGAACGACCGTATCTGGGGTAAGAAAGTGGTTGTAGACGCCGGAGACTCTCAGAACCTCCAGCCGGGTCAGATTGTAACTGCCCGCAAGTTGCGTGATGAGAACAGTATGTTGAAGCGTCGTGATATGAAACTGGTTGAAGTACGTGATGCAGTTCCTGCTACTTCTACTCAGATTCTGCAGGGTATCACCCGTGCTGCTTTGCAGACTTCAAGCTTCATGTCAGCTGCTTCCTTCCAGGAAACGACGAAGGTCCTCAACGAGGCTGCTATCAACGGAAAGGTAGACCGTCTGGAAGGTATGAAGGAGAACGTTATCTGCGGTCACCTGATTCCTGCCGGTACCGGTCAGCGTGAGTTCGAAAAGATTGTGGTAGGTTCGAAAGAAGAATACGACCGTATTCTGGCCAACCGCAAGAATGTATTGGACTATAGCGAAGTAGAATAAGCTTTCGGATACGGAAGCAATTCCTGAAATATAATAAATGGGCACCCACCGGAAGGTGGATGCCCATTTTTATTTCATCGATTATTGGATGTGTCCTGTAATGTATTACTGCTCTTCCAGTGAACATCCTATCTGGTCGAATGGCAGCTGCGGGAATCCCTGTATATACTTATATATGGGAGCATCTTCCTTGAATCCTTTCAGCGGATTTTCCGGATCTATAAATCCCGGATCGTTGTTGGTAGACCAGTTGTTCCGGAATTCTCCCCATTGAGTCTGTCCGTTCACGATGTTTTTGATGCGGTAGAACAGGTTTCCTTCTATTACATTGCCATGAGGGTAGGAGGGATCTTCTTCCCAGTAATGTGCCAGAAACGGATAAGTCGTGCTGTAAGGTGCCTCCTTGTATTTTACTGTTTTCAGGCGCTGGTCAATGATTCCATCAGGGGCGACCATTCCTGTTCCCCAGTTCTGCATGCGGTTGTCCAGGTGGATAGCCACAGGTGAATCAATGAAAATGTTGTGATGATAGTGGTTGTAATGTCCGCCTCCGATCAGTACGGGGAGTGAGCCAGCATTGTGGTAGATGTTTCCGTACACTTCACCTCCACAGGCTCCGTCGTCATGATAGGTAGCTGTGACACGGTGGCGCGGGCTGAGTTTGTGGAAGTAACAGTAACGGATTACGTTGCCCAGTTCCGACGGATCCCGTCCATAATAGATAGCTCCCTGGTCATCAACCTCACTGCATACATTCGTGATCTTACAGAATTCAATCGTGTGATTGTTCCCGTGAAAGAGAATAGCCATGCTGGGAGCGTTGTAGATGTCGCATTTGCTTACCCGGTTGCCAACACCATCGATCCAGATACCGGGCCTGTATGACTTTTCTACGCGGTTAAAATCATGGATGCGGCAGTTTTCCACAAAGTTTCCGGCCGGAGTAAGTGTGGCACGGTCACCTCCACCCAGACTGATACCTCCGCTTCCTGTGTTGTAGATGTAGCAGTCGGTGATTCCGTTATCGGTTCCGCCGTTGCGGTTGAAAAGGATATCCTGATATAGTCTTCCCATAAGATCGCCCACGACACGCGATTTAGGCGTTCCTCCGGCTTCTGCGGCATGTGGTTTCAGTGTCTTCTTGTCGGGCGTTTCTGTTCCTTTTCCTATGGAAATACCTACACCGCCGACATTACGGACCGTACATCCGGTGATGCGTACATGCTGTGTGTTTTCAAGATAAATCCCGATGGACCGTCCGTATTCGAAGGTTAGTTTGCTGAGGGTGATGTTCCGGCAGTTTTCTATGGCAACCAGCGGGTCGTTCATGACAGAGACATTCAAGGTACGGGTATTTTCAGGCAGATAGACATACATCTTTCCGTTTTCCTTATCAATGACATATTCGCCCGGGAGATCCAGTTCTTCGAGCAGATTCAGGGCATACCAGCGTCTCCAGTCAGCTCCTGTCATAAATCCGTAGACGGTCTGCTGTGCGGTATGAATGGTCTTTGTTTCGGGATCCAGATGATCTACGCGTATCATGTCGCTGGCATAGCCGTGTGCAAAATAACCGCCTATCCAGAAGGATCCTGCCTGAGTCCAGGCCGACGGGCGGTCTTCGTTGTATTGGAATACGGGTAGTTTGGCTTCTTTGACTTTCTCTCCAGTTCCGGCTTCCAGAACTTTGCCTATCAGTACCGTAGAATCGTTGGGCCAGCGTGACAGGCTGAGAGGTGCATCATTGGCAAAAAGTTCGCTCCATGCGGGGCTGCTGGGACGCCCGAAACCGGACGGACGCAGGTCGGTCATGGGAATGTTAAGCCGGTTGAAATCTATTTCCCGTATTTGTTTACGGGCGCTTTCGGGGAGTCGTGCGATAATTTTCTTATCGGATACTTTCTTCATGGCCGAAAGGGGAATCTCTTTTCCTCCGGAAATGCTTACCTTTTCATTCTGGTACGGGCAGATGGTCAGGGAAGCATATTTCCCGCTGCTGCCTATCTCCAGTGTTTGGGACTGTTCGTAGATGCCTTTGCGTAAGATGATCTGTACGTCTTCATTTTCCAGTGTTCCGGCTTTCTCCAAAGCAGCCTGAATACTTTTCAGCGGGTGTGTAAAAGTTCCCGCTGCGCGGTCATTGCCTTTGGGGGATACGAAAATTTGTTTTTCAGCCCATGCAGATAGAGTAGTGCATCCCCAGAAGGTCAGTAACATAAGTAAGGAATGTTTCATAGTCTGTTGTTTTTCAAGAATAGTAGTTACTTTGCAAAGTAATGCTTTTTTCCGTATATATCCAAATCAATTCCGGGAACGACCTTTCGTTTCAGCTTATGCGACCAGTTGATCCGGTTGTATCGTGCAGACACTTCTCCCGGATTGACTGGTCGATGCAGCCGTATCGACCAGGTGAAACTTTTGTATCGACTTAGTGGAACTCTTGTATTGACCGGACAATGCGGCTGTATGGTATAGATGATTCGGCCCGCTCTTCTGCAGGCTTCGGGCTTTTTCATGAAACTAATGTATTGTTGAGTACAAATATTTGAAGTCAATGGAGGTAATCAAGTCTTTTTATTTTCAGATCGGACAGATGGATAATTTTATCGGAAATATAGACTATATTATTGAAATTTGTCTAAAACCTTTATTTTCTATCATTTTTTTTCATCAATTTGAAATTTTCTTGTAATTTTTGCTAAAGTGACATAAATTGTTGTATATTTGCGGCATAAATGTGAAATAAAGTTCTTACGG
>ERZ791819.999-NODE-999-length-10020-cov-6.785048_pt1 | contig 10020 bp, 9 predicted proteins | sample MGYA00510301_ERZ791819 | MGnify/ENA primary metagenome ERZ791819 (study PRJEB30046, sample SAMN00791999) | human gut metagenome | study: EMG produced TPA metagenomics assembly of the A metagenome-wide association study of gut microbiota in type 2...
AAAGTGCGAACATAAAAATAGTTTCATCAATATTCTCCTTTATAAATTCCGATTTGTTGAACTAAACCGAGTATACCACACCCGTCAAGGAAAGAACATCTCCGATAGAGTGAAATTTGCAAACCGGAAACCGCAGAGCCGCCCTGTTCTCGTCCTGTACCGTCCACCACAAAAAAATCCCCAGACCAAATGGTCTGGGGATCGTGGTGGAGCATTGTCCACAGCAGGCGAACCTTTAAGCGGGCATCTCGTTGCTGCGGTCAGAGCGCTTCAAACCGAGAAACGGCGGGACATCTGCACGCTTCAACCCCTACTCATGTGCCTTTTTGAGTTGATACTCATGCAGGGCAACTGCTTCCACAAAGAACTTATCTTTTTCCGAAGCGTCTTTTTCCGAAGCGTGTAGATAATCCACATGGAAGCGTTTACAAACAATGTTAAGCTGGTCAAACAGTTCAATCGTATCGCTTGACATCCGTTTGATTTCAATATCCATAGTAAAACACCTTTCCCCAAAATGCAAAGGGCAAGAACCGTCCCGTGGCCACAAATTTTCAATTCTTGAAAATTTCCTGCCCATCCGGGACTGCACTTCTGCAACGTTCCCGCGTTTTTGAAGTGCTCTTGTTGGGGCGTGCCTGCCCCAAACCCTGCTTCTAGTTACTGTGGTACAGGACCCAATCCAAAAGCCCCGGCCAACATAAAGGCACCAAAAATCAAAGTGACTACAGCAAAGCTAACAAGAGCAACCCATAAGACTTGGCGGTAGGATTGTCCCTTGTGCTTTCGGTATAAAGCGTACCCAAGCAGCGCAAGGAACGAGAAAACTGCGACCAATGGGAAAATCACACCCACTACCGTAAAGAGAAAATCATCGAGGTGCCATCCGGTATTATCCAGATATAAAATAAGAAGTATGCTAGCCGTAAGGCATCCAATGATGGCGAGTACGTTTTTTCGCTCTTGTCGGATTTGATTCTCTGCAAAATTTAATGTATTGTTCACAATTTCGTTGTTCATCGTTACAGATACCTTTGATTCATCTATCCTTTCGGATTTCATAAGTTCCGCAACGCTTACACCTAACGCTGCGGCCAATGGTTCAATGGTATTGATATCTGGAAATCCCACACCTCTTTCCCAACGGCTGATAGCTTTATCTGTAACATTCAGCTTTGCGGCCAGATCGACTTGCGTCATTTTCTTTTCCTTGCGGCATTGAGCAACAAATGCGCCAAATTTCTGTGCATCCATATAGAACCTCCTTGCCTGTACAACATAGCACGGCTGAAATCGGTTATCAAGTGGTAAGCGGTGGTTCATGGCTCAAATTCACTCTACGAATTGTTTACAACGATAATCAGTTTGATTTTGAAATGAACAAAGGCAGGATACCACCTCCATGATGATACCCTGCCTTTACTTGCTCCTGTTTACCGTGCTGCGTACTCTCGCCGCAGAACTTGTCGGGGCAAAGCCCCTCCATCTGCTAACGCAGACCGTTCTGTTGCTCAAACACCCCACTGGGGTGTTTGTTGCTGTCGCAAACGCAAACCTCCGATAAACAAAAAACGTACCCGAACCCTTTCTCATAGAGAATCGGGTTCGAGTACGAACTGTATGGTGGACGGTACAGGACTCGAACCTGTGACCTCCTGCACGTCAAGCAGATGCTCTACCAGCTGAGCTAACCGTCCATACGTCATATCGACTTGGATAGTTTACCACAGCTTTGCACGAATTGCAAGGCTTTTTGCAATTTTCTCTGAAAATTTCTTACAACGCCTTGCGGATGATGTCGTACAGCACCGGTTTCATGCTGTCGATGTTGTCCGGCTTGCCCTCCAGAATGCTGGAGTAGCACACCGACATGCACATGCTGCCCAGCGCCGTGATGCGCTGATAGACCTCCCGCTCGGTGCGGCCGGCCATTTCCGGGCTGGTCAGCACCACGTTGAGCAGCTTGCGCATCAGCGGCTCGGCGTCGCGGCTGGCCTCGATCTGGTCCAGCCCCGGCCACACGAAGTTGCGCTCCAGGAATTTGAGCACCACCGTGTCCCGCCGCAGCGCTTCGATAATATGGTCGATCACGGCCACCATCTTGTCCGGGAACGTCTCAAGGCCGGTTTGCCGCTCCACAGCCTCGCACGCATTGTTCAGCAGCTGGTAGCTCACCCGCCCCAGCAGGGCCTGCATCACCGCACCTTTGTCCTGAAAATACAGGTAAAACGTGCCTTTGGCCACCTTGGCCCGGGAGGTGATGTCCTCCACGCTGGTCTTGGCGGTGCCGCGCTCCAGAAACAGCTCGTAGGCTGCATCCAGCAGGGCCCGGCGCTTTTCCTGTTTTTTGCCTTCCACGGTACTCATGCTCTGGGTCGATTCCTCTTTTCTCTCTTTTTCTCACGTTCATACGTTGCCCTTGTTGGTTGTCTCAATCATTTTAGCAGTCCTGCCGCAATTGTGCAAGAGCGTTTTCTTATACAATCGCCGGCCCGTGATAAAAAAACTGACTTTTGGTCATTTTTGTGCTTGACACCCGGTTTGTCCTGGTTATAATAGTGTTTGCTTGGAAATGACCACTGGTCATTTTACTAAGATTCTTATCCATTTCTGACTCTGGAGGGTACTCATGAAAAAGATCGCACAGGGCATTGTGCGCTTCCGGAAGCTGATCCTGACAGTAGCGTTCCTGCTGTTGATTCCTTCCGCGATCGGCGCAGTTGCCACCCGCATCAACTATGACATCCTCACCTACCTGCCGCAGGATCTGGACTCCATGATCGGCGAGGTAGCCCTCGAGGATGACTTCCATCTGGCGTCCACCGGTATGATCACGGTGGAAGGCCTGCCGACCAACGAACTCATTGCCATGAAGAAGGACATCGAGGCCGTGCCCGGTGTCATGCAGACCTTCTGGCTCAGCGATGTGATCGATCCCAGCATCCCCACCGAGATGCTGCCCGCCGACGTGCAGCAGTTCATGTTCGGCAAGAACGATTCCACCATGCTCATCGTCCGCTTCGACGCACCCAGCGCCAGCGACGAGACCATGAACGCCGTCAGCCAGATTGAAAAACTGCTGCGGAAGGACTGCTTCTTCGGCGGCATGAGCGTCATCCTGCAGGACACCAAAGCACTGGTCAACCAGGAAATGCCGCTCTACATCCTGATCGCCGTGGGTGCCAGCCTGCTGGTGCTGTTCCTCTCGTTGGAAAGCACCATCACCCCGCTGCTGTTCATGCTGGGCCTGCTGTTCCCCATCGCGTACAACTTCGGCACCAACATCTTCCTGGGCCAGATCAGCTACATCACCGAAGCACTGGCCACCGTGCTGCAGCTGGGCGTGACGATGGACTTCTCCATCTTCCTGCTGCACCGCTATCAGGAAGAAAAAGAGCTGCGCTCTAATAATGAAGAAGCCATGGTCAGTGCCATCTGCAAGACCATGACCTCCATCTCCGCTTCCAGCCTGACCACCATCGCCGGCTTCCTGGCACTGTGCGCCATGCGCCTGACCCTGGGCCGCGACATCGGCATCGTCATGGCCAAGGGCGTGGCGCTGGGCGTCATCTGCACCGTGGTCATCCTGCCTGCCCTGATCCTTACCTTTGATAAGTGGGTGGAAAAGTACAAGCACCGCACGGTCATCCCCCAGCTGAAAAAGCTCAGCTACTTCGTCTCCAACCACGCAGTGCCCATCGTGGTGGTGTTCATCCTGATCATCATCCCCTTTGCCATTGCGCAGAACAAGACCACCGTCTACTACACCCTGTTCGATTCTCTGCCCCAGGACCTGACCGGCATCGTGGGCACCAACAAGCTGGGTGAGGACTTCGGCATGACCACCAGCCACTTTATCCTGGTGCACGATGACCTGACCGCCACCCAGGTGAGCGACCTGTGCGACGACCTGAAGGACGTGGACGGCATCACCCAGGTGATGAGCCTGGATTCCATCACCGGCCCCGGCTTCGACACCGAGCTGCTGCCCGACAGCATCATGGAGATCTTGCAGTCGGGCGGCTACAAGCTGATCCTGGCCAACAGCTCCTACAAGACCGGCACCGATGCCATCAACAGCCAGCTGGACCAGATGATCAGCCTGATCAAGGCGGTGGACCCGGAGGGCGTTATTACCGGCGAGGGTGCCATGACCAAGGACCTGATCGAGGTCGCGGATGTGGACTTCAAGAACGTCAACGTCTGGTCCATCCTGGCGGTTCTGGCCATCATCGCCATCTCCTTCAAGAGCATTTCCATCCCCGTGCTGCTGGTTGCCAGCATCGAGGCCGCCATTGCCATCAACATGGGCATCCCGTACTTTACCGGCACCGAGCTGCCGTTCATTGCCAGCATCGTCATCGGTACCATCCAGCTGGGCGCTACCGTGGACTACTCCATCCTGATGACCACCCGTTACCACGAGGAGCGCGTCTTTGGCCGCACCCCGAAGGAAGCCGCCCAGCAGTCTCTGGAGCATTGCAGCCAGTCCATCCTGACCAGCGGCCTGACCTTCTTTGCCGCCACCGTCGGCGTGGCAGCCATCAGTAAGATGGAGCTGCTGAAGAGCATCTGCCTGCTGATCTCCCGCGGCGCTCTGATCAGTATGATCGTCATTCTGGTCGTTCTGCCCGCCGCCCTGATGCTGTGCGACTGGATCATCCGCCACACCACCCTCAAGTGGATGGTGCCGGAATCCGCCAACGCCAAGAAATCTGAAAAGGAGTAATCTGCCATGAAAAAATCGCTTCGTATCGCCAGTGCGGCGCTGGCCCTGACCCTCGCCGCCAGCTGCGCTGTGCCTGCTTTTGCCGCCGGCAGCAGCAGCTTTTCCAAAGATGAGACCGTGTACGCTGTGATGAACGGCGACGGCTCCCTCAAGAGCACCACCGTCAGCGAGCACCTGTACAACGCAGGCGGCCTGTCCTCCGTGACCGACAAGTCCACCCTGACCGACATCCAGAACACCGAGAGCAGCGCCGAGTTCACCCAGAACGGCGACGAGCTGGTGTGGAACACCGATGACACCGACGTGTACTACAAGGGCAGCACCGACAAGACTCTGCCCATGGATGTGAAGGTCACCTACGCCCTGGACGGCCAGGAAGCCGCCCTGGAGGACCTGATCGGCAAGAGCGGCCACCTGACCGTGACCGTGAGCCTGAAGAACAACGAGACCGGCACCGTGGAGGTGAACGGCCAGACCCGCAGCATCGTCACTCCGCTGATCACCGCCGTGGGCGTGATCCTGGGCAGCGATGCCTCCAACGTGACCGCAGAGCACGGCGTGGTGGAGAGCGCCGCCAAGAGCAACGTAGCCGCCTTTGTCACCCTGCCCGGCGTCAAGGACTCCCTGTCCGGCCTGCTGCCCGATGAAGTGAACAGCATCGAGGATTACCTGCAGGACACTGTGACCGTGGAAGCCGATGTGACCGAGCTGACCTGCCCGCAGATCATGGTGGCCTGCGCCACCAGCACCGAGGCTCTGGGCACCGACAATGTATTCGACCTGAGCAGCATCACTGAGCTGACCGACGGTATGACCCAGCTGAACGACGCCATGAGCCAGCTGATGGACGGCGCTTCCCAGCTGGTGGACGGCACGGCCCAGCTGGCCGACGGTGTGCTGGCCCTGCTGGACGGTGCCAACACCCTGAACAGCGGTGCAGCCGCTCTGGACAATGGTCTGGGCCAGCTGACCGACGGTCTGGACACCCTGACCTCCAACAACGCCGCTCTGAATTCCGCTGCACAGCAGGTGGCTGACGGCGTGCTGGCTTCCGCCAACAAGACCCTGAAAGAGGGCGGCCTGATCGACAACGACATGACCTGGAGCGACTACGCCTCCGTCATCGACAACATCCTGACCATGAATGACAAGACCCTGGCCGCCGGCCGCCGCAAGATCGTGCGCACCGTGTGGGAGCAGGAGCCCAGTTTCAAGGACAGCGAGCTGGACCTGGCCCTGTACCTGGCTGCCACCAAGACCAACCACGACCTGGAAGCTGCTCTGAAACGGATGCAGAGCTATGACCCCTCCATGATCACCGGTCTGGTCCAGCTGCTGACCAGCGAGGACGCCAAGAACACCGCCCACGAAGAACTGGTGTATCAGGTGAAGAACAGCCAGGATATGGCCGATGTCGCCGCCCTCAAGACCAGCCTGTCCCAGATCCAGGTGTTCGTCTCCAGTGTGAACCAGTACACCGCCGGTGTGCAGTCTGCTGCGGACGGTGCCCACTCTGCCAAGGACGGCAGCGCCCAGCTGGCCGCCGGCACCCAGACCCTGTACGATGGCGTGAACACCCTGAACAACGGCGCAGGCCAGCTGAGTGACGGTACCGTGCAGCTGAACGACGGCCTGAACCAGTTCAACGATGAGGGCATCTCCAAGCTGACCGGCGCTCTGGACGCTGACCAGCTGCACGACCTCAAGACCGTGCTGGATGCCATGGCCGACCGTCTGGAAGGCTACAACAGCTTTGCCGGTGCACCGGACGGTGCCGACGGCAGCGTGAAGTTCGTGTACAAGACCGCTGAGACCGTGGCCGCTGCGGACACCACCGCCGCCGAGACCGAGCCTGTGAAGGAAGGCAATGTGTTCACCCGCCTGTGGCAGCGCATTGTAAACCTGTTCAAGTTCTGATTTTTCCCTCATGCATCAAGCGGGGCCTGCGCTGGCAGGCCCCGCTTTTTTGCACCCTGCCGAACCTGCCCCGCAGCCCTTGCAAAACGCCTGCAAATCCAGTATGATAAAGGCAAAGAAAATTTCCCGCACACAGGGAGAATTTGAAAAGGAGCGATCGTTCTTATGCCAGAAAACGAGATCAAGGGGATCAAGAAATTCTTAGAGGAATTCAAGGCCTTTGCCATGCGCGGCAACGTGCTGGATATGGCAGTCGGCGTGGTCATCGGCGGTGCGTTCACGGCCATCGTCACGGCTCTGGTGGATGACGTCATCAACCCGCTGATCGGCCTGTTCTTCAAGGCAGATTTCTCGGATGTCGTGATCAGCCTGGGCGGTTCCAGCATCAAGATCGGCGAATTCGTCAACTCGGTCATCAACTTCCTCATCGTGGCCTTTGTGCTGTTTGTGGTGATCAAGTTCATCAACGGCCTGCACAAGAAGCCGGCAGCTCCCGCCGCACCGGCAGAGCCCACCACCAAGGTGTGCCCCTACTGCCAGACCGAGATCCCCCTCAAGGCTGTGCGCTGCCCGCACTGCACCTCCAAGCTGGAAGGCTTCCCGGAGATCAATGCCTGATCCCGCAACTCCTGTACCTGAAAAAAGCAGCTGTACCAAGCGGTACAGCTGCTTTTTTGCGGTCAGCGTGCGCTGCGGGGCCTGCCGCCGCCCAAACGCCACAGCAGCCAGGCATACAGGTAGTTCACCCCCAGCAGGCCCACGGCCCACAGGACGGAAACATACACCGGCTGGTGGTACACCTCAAAGAAGGGGTACGGCCCCACAATGACCCGCAGGATGTTCAGCGGCAGGATGACCGCCGCATATGCCAGCGTGGGCAGCAGCGCCCAGCGCACATCGCTGCGCGGCAGGTGGGGTTCCCGCTCCAGCAGCAGGTAGGAGAGGAGCGCTGCCATGGGGTTGAGCAGGTGGTGGTACAGCATGCTGCTGGTGCACAGCAGCATGTACAGCCCGCCCTCGCCGTTCATGGGGGCCAGCACGAACACCACCGTCAGGAAGGTGAGCAGCAGGCAGCTGGTGGCCATGAACTTGAGCCGCTTGAGCCAGCGGGGCAGCTCTCCGCCGGTGAAGATGCACCACAGCTGGCACACCGCCACCATGGCGCACACCACCGCCGCAAAGATGTTGGAATCCTCGGTGTAGAAGGTAAAGATCTGGGCCTGGCCCATCTCCCAGCTCAGGGGCAGGGCAATGGGTTCTGCACACAGCACAAAAAGGTTCAGGGCGATAGACAGCAGCCTGCGGCAGGTATCCAGGAATTTTCTCATAAAAATTTCCTCTCGGTAAACAAAAAAGCCCTCCCCCTTCCGGCCTTTGCCGGGGGCGGGAGAGGGTTTTCCACATTTTTATTTTGCAGTGTTGATAAAGCTGCGGTTGTCCCACAGGTACTTGATGCCGGACACAGCGGTGACCACTGCCACCAGCCAGCACAGCAGGATGGACACCAGCACCACCACCGTGATGCTTTCCAGCGTGCCGTTCCAGCACAGTGCCGTGCCGAAGAAGTAGAAGATGATGCTCAGCATCTGCAACACGGTCTTGACCTTGCCCCACATGTTGGCAGCGATCACCTTGCCGTCCTTGGCACCGGCCGCCACCATGCGCAGGCCGGAAACCGCGAACTCACGGGCCAGGATGATGCACAGCACTACGGGGCTGCACACGCCGTCCCTCATCATGTAGATGAAGGCCACAGTGGTCAGCAGCTTGTCGGCCAGCGGGTCGGCAAACTTGCCAAAGTCGGTGACCATGTTCCACTTGCGGGCCAGATGACCGTCCAGAAAGTCGGTGAAGCTGGCCGCTGCAAAAACAATGCCGGCCAGCAGGTAATACAGCGGCTGGAAGGTGCCGTTGGCCACCGCGTCCAGACTGGTGAGGGACACAAAGATCATGAACACCGGCACCAGCACAATGCGGGTCAGGGTAAGTTTATTGGGCAGATTCATAGGTTTTATCCTCCAATACGTTATTTTACGACTGTACCATACAGATCGTAAAGGTCGCTGTCGTCCACCAGCACATCATAGAACCGGCCGGGGTACAGCGGCTCTTCGCTGGACACGCACACGTTGCCGTCCACCTCCGGGGCATCGCCGGTGGTGCGGCACAGATACAGGCCGCTCTCTTCGTCAATGCCGTCGCAGAGCACGCGCACGGTCTGGCCCACCTTTTCGGCCTGCTTCTGGGCCATGATGCCGGTCTGGATCTGCATCACCAGCTCGGCGCGCTTGTCCTTGACCTCCTGCTCGATCTGTCCGTCCATCCGTGCTGCCACGGTATTTTCCTCGGCCGAGTAGGCAAAGCAGCCCAGACGGTCGAACTGCACTTCCTTGACGAAGTTGCACAGGTCCTCAAACTGCTCCTCCGTCTCGCCGGGGAAGCCTGCGATCAGGGTGGTGCGCAGGGTGATGCCGGGGATCTCGCGGCGCAGCTTGCCGATCACTTCCAGCAGCTCCGCGCGGGTGGAGCGGCGGTTCATGTTCTTGAGGATGGTGTCGTTGCAGTGCTGAATGGGCAGATCGAGGTAGGGCACCACCTTCTCGTTGCGCTTCATGGCGGCAATGAACTCGTCGGTGATGCGCTCCGGGTAGGCGTACATGATGCGGATCCATTCCAGCCCCGGCACCTTGTTCAGCTTGTCCAGCAGCTCACAGATGCTGCCGGGCTTGCCCCAGTCCTCGCCGTAGGCGGTGGGATCCTGCGCCACCACGATCAGCTCCTTCACGCCCTCACCGGCCAGCCAGCGGGCCTCGGCCACGCAGTCGGCCATATCACGGCTGTGCAGCGGGCCGCGGATGCCCGGAATGGCGCAGTAGTGGCAGCGGTTGTTGCAGCCCTCGGCGATCTTTAAGTACGCATAGTGGGCCGGCGTGCCGATGACGCGCTTGCCGCCCAGCGGGAAGTCCTTCTTGGCACCGTAGCTCTCCAGATGGTCCTCGCCGTGGAACAGCCGCTCCACGATGGTGTCAATGGCCTTGTTGGAGGCGCAGCCCACCACGGCATCCACCTCGGGGATCTCTTCCTCGATCTGGCTGCGGTAGCGCTCGGCCAGACAGCCGGTCACGATGACCTTCAGGTCCGGGTTCTGCTGCTTGTAGGAGCAGGCTTCCAGAATGTTCTCAATGGCTTCGGTCTTGGCGCTCTCGATGAAGCCGCAGGTGTTCACAAGGATGACATCGGCCTCCGCCAGGTCAGCTACCGTCTCATGACCGGCCGACAGCAGGATGTGCACCATCACGTCCAGGTCGACCTGATTTTTCGGGCAGCCAAGGGAAATGCATGCAATTTTCATAGGGGATAATACTCTCTTTCTA
>ERZ791819.1008-NODE-1008-length-9925-cov-2.944276_pt1 | contig 9925 bp, 15 predicted proteins | sample MGYA00510301_ERZ791819 | MGnify/ENA primary metagenome ERZ791819 (study PRJEB30046, sample SAMN00791999) | human gut metagenome | study: EMG produced TPA metagenomics assembly of the A metagenome-wide association study of gut microbiota in type 2...
GTGTAATTGTAAATTCTTTAAATATTGGAAGAGTGTTACTATTTAATTCATTAATCGCGCCCAGAATTGTTTTGTCGTTCGTCTGAAGCTTTGCAAACACTTTATCAGCGATTTTATTAAGGACAAAGTCTGACAGCTTGCTCAGCACACTCTTTTTCATTCCTGTACCGTCATTGATCAGAAAGGCGTCAGTATCGGCTAATGTACCTCTGTCGGTGTAATTCGCAGATTCCAGATTTTCCGTTTTGGTTTTCAAGGATGTTATGATCTCGGAATCCTCTCTCAAGTATGGTGCCATATCAATAGCCGGTCCAAGAGCGTCCCATATTTCTCCTGTCCATGCGACATTCATGCCTGCCTCTCCATAAATAGATTTTTCAGATATATTATACATCCATCCAATCTTAGGAGATAACGGGAGCTGTGAAATATTTGATACGGAACCTTTGTATAAAAGTGGTGTTGCAATTCCCTCTACGTCTTCTGATACCTGCTGGATTTTTCCGTTAAGAACACCATATACTTCAATCGGTGTTACTTTGCTTTGTTCGATCTTATCAGGTTTATACCACAATTTCTTACTCTCATCAAATTTGTAATACTCTCCTGTATCGGTCATAAAACATGATGAATTGTTAGCAACGTACAGAGGGAGTTTGTCTGAATCTTTCGCAAGTCCTTCATAATGACGTTTACCACCATCTTTGAAAACTCGGTGAATACTGCCAAGTTGCGGAAGCTGTTCGCCTGGCTTGTATTCTACATCATCAATGATTACTGTATTTTGTGCAACTGCCATAATAGTTCTCCTTTCACTTATCAATTCAAAATATAATCTTTTTCTTCCTTTGTAAGAATTGAGAGATTTTCTATCTTTTCTTTTGTAATTTTGCGAATTGCTTAACTAAAGCCTTCTTTAGTTAATTACATAAACTCCGATTCATCCATTCCTTTCACTTTTTCTTCATACTCATTGATAAGTCTACGCCATTCTTTTCTTTGTACTTTAACAGGCTCATATTCTTCATCACTCATTACTCCATCGGCATGTTTTAATGCCTTGTAATCAGTGTCAGCAAGTAAACTTTTTAGAGCTACTATTTCGGCTTTATAATTCATAGATTTAATCTCCTTTCACTACGCAATTCGGAAGCAGACGGGCAACCCCACCAAGGTGTTGGAAGCACTGTTGCTGTTGGCACTACCGTTGTTGTAGACACTACAGAAGTTGCTGGTGTTGCCAGTGGGAGCAGAGAGCAGCCACCAGTTGTTGCGATCACCTCCATCTCCCAGTTCTTTTACACGTCGCATATTGCAATTGAATATCGGATACTGCACAAATCCACCCTTGTCATATCCGTTTTCCGCCCACACACCACAACCATATACTTCAATTTCTGACGGGATCCAGAGTTTACCCATATCCTTCCAGCTCCAGGAATTATTAATTGATAACATCCCGGATGCTGAATATCGCTGAGGAAGTAATGCACGTTTGGTCACAATTACAGATTTTAAGGCTTCCGGAAGTTTCGACCAGATACCATCTTTTGTATAGTCTACCAGTTTTACCGGCGATGTTTTACTTGTACCGCCTGCCACATGACCTTTTAAGCTGTTTGCATACAAATACAAATCTGAAGCTAACCAAAGATACTCTGATCCGGTTCCGGTTACTATGATATTGTTTGTACCTGTTGCCGGTGCTTCGGTAAAAGTGATTGTGTGAGTGTCAATGTCGTATGTGTAGCTTGTCACCGCAGTACCGCCAATCGTAACAGACGCAATGCCAGCCATTTCGTTTGTCAGTACAAAAGCTATTTTCGTACCATCACCGGACAAGTTTTCAGTTGGGATAATACCATTGTTGTAATTAACCGGGTTCATTACATGCAGTGTCGGCCACAGGTCTTTACTGATAAAGTCAATATGGTTTGGCACTTCACGGTCACCATATCTCCTGTAGGTGTTGATACCAGCAACACGTGACTCAATCCATTTGTTATCTGTGGTCTGCCAGCGGATATAATCATTCACATGAATACCCGCAAAGTTTCCTGCCTTGATTCTGGCTTTGATCCACTGCCAGATGTCTGAGTAATTAGCGATTTCATCTTTGAATTTTTCAGCAAGGTTTGTACCTTCATATAGTCTGTCGTTTTCTAATAGTGAAATCTCTAAATCTTCCTTTAGTGAACTAGTTTCCGTTTTCAGTGAAGCAATATCCACCTTGTTCTGCTCGATCTGCTGTGCCTGTTCTGTCGTGGCTCCAGGCTTGACTGGATTCTTTTCAAAATATTCCGTAACTAATCTTTGCATTACCGTCTCTGCTTCTTCTTTTGTGAGATACAGTGACATATCAATTGGAGCGCCCATAGTGTCCCAAACTACGCCGTTCCATGCCACATTCATTCCTGCTTCGCCGTAGACCGACTTAGACTCGATATTGTACATATCGCCAATGTCTGGATTTAATGGAAGCAAATCAGCAGTCGCAACTGTACCTCTGTATCTTACAGGGCTATTTAATTTTGCTTCCATATCGGAAATCTGGCGTTTTAATATTGCATATACTTTCTTTGCTGTTAATGCCATATGCGCTTCTCCTTTACAGTTTGTACCATGTATCGGTAGGTTTGTGATATTCGTATAATTCAGATGTATCAAGACACAACGCCGAAGAACCACTCTCTACATAATGTGGGAGCTTTGATACATCTTTTGAAAGCCCCTCGTAATCACGAACCATACCTTTTGCATCTGTACATACCCAACTACCTAAATCCGGCAATTCATCACCGGGATTGTACTGAATGCCATCAAAAATAATTGTGTTTTCTGCTTTTGCCATCTATGCAATCATCCTTTCTACCCCAATGGGAGCTACATATGTGAACTGGTTTCCTAAGATATCTCTGGCCGTGCCAATAACAAACTGTCCATAGTCTGCCAGAATATTGCACACAAATTCCTCCGCGTCCACCCAATACCGTTTCTTGACCATGCGATGAAGTTCTGGTAATAGACCATAGCTGAACATCACACAATGCCCTAACTCATGAATAAATACACGGTTCAGAAGTTCTCCATACAGGTTATTTGCGATTGAAATAACGTGGGTGGAATAATCCGATACTCCAAGCGTCCTATTGCCTGTACGGTCAATTAACACGCTGTCATGCGGAGATACAAACTGTACTCTCCATAGGTCACCGTTCATGTAAAATTGTCTTAGCATGGCTTATCACCATCCTTTTCTCAACTAAAAAGCCCCTGCTACATTCCTGTAACAAGGGCAAAATTCATATTATATTCAGTTCATCTGCTGTATGAAACGTGTTAAGTCAGTCTTCATCTGCTGTCTGATTGATGCATCTGCATCATCCCACATTTCTTTCATATTGCGGATGATGTCTTCTGTATACTCTTTCATGGAATCATCCATTTTTCTCTTAGATTCAGCGTCTTTGGAATCATGGTAATGTCTGCGATTCTCACTGTATCTGTCGTAGGTTTCGCCATATCTGGACTGCTTATGGTTCATTCCATCCATTCTCATATCACTACGGTCTGGATGATATCCCATGCGATACATGTTCTGCTCAAACTCTGGATTGTTCGGATATTCACTTATCCAGTCGTCATCCTGCATATGGAGATATGGTATATACCCCATGCGGCTTCCTCTGCCCTTTGGAGCAAATCTACCATTGGAATAACGATACCTGTCATATCCCATGCGTCCAAGATACTTCTCTTCCTGTTCACATTCATCCATAGCTTCTACGATTCTGTAATCCTTATCTGCACAAATCGCACACTTTACAGCTTCCATGCAGTCTTTCAAATCGTCCCAGTCTTGAGCGCTGAGATTATCAAAACCATGTGCTTTGGCTTTTTCCATAGCCCATTTTCCCATTTCCATTGCAACTTTATGCATTACATTGCCCCCTTTCTGGCAGCCTGTGTAACAGGTGCGTCTGTCGTTGGGGCTGTACCATTAATTGCTGTTAAATTGTTACTCGGACTACAAGCTGGATTTCCTAACATCTTGAATACTCCGCCGGTTGCACTTGTAGCTACTCTGGTTGCGTACTTTGTTCTGGTTCTTATTCCGCAAGCCGTAACCTGTGCGCAGCAACGATTCTCTAGCGGATACAAAGTTGTTCCTGTTCCTATCTGAATCATTACCGGGGCAGTAATTGTAGTGGCTTCCGGTATGCTTTGCGCAACAACAATACAATATTTCTCTCCATTATTGTAACTGCCTGCCGGAAGTGTGATTACAAGATTGCCTCCTGTAAACGCAACGGCTTGGCTGATTACAAGATGGTTGCAAAGTTTACAAACATTCTTACAACTCATATTTTATACCTCTCAATCAAATAAGAGGTGAGCCGCAACCCACCTCTTAGAATTAGTCAACCTCTAAGGGTGAGTTACTTAGCAGCATCCACTGTTGCATCCACATCCACCATAATAAGTGTTCGGATTAGGAACAACGTATGCCGGAACAGCTGCCGGATTGATTGCATTGATTAACTGCTGAGTCTGTGAAGCCATAGCAGTTGTAAGCAGTGCGGACTGACGATCCTGAGATGCAGCACGTTTCAGATCAGAGTTCTCTGCCTGTAATGTTGCAATCTTATCGTTAGTCAGGAAGTCAAGGATTGCTCTTGTGTTGCTGTTCTGGTTTTCCAGAAGATCTCTGGTGTTGTTGTTCATTGTGTTCTGGAGAGCACAAGTGTTGGTAGCAAGGTTGTAGTTAATACCCTGTATAGCTTCTCTTGTTTCACAGCAACAGCTTGCTAACTGAGACTGTAATGCATTGGTATTCTGCATACCAGCTACTGTATCAGCATTGATAGCCTGCTGAACGCCATTGAAGCCCTGAAGCATTCCAACGTTCATGCCATTAAAGCCACTCTGCATGGTATTGTTAAGAGAATATGTGCTGTCACAGATACCCTGCTGAATACCTCTGATACCATTCTGAATATCATTAAGGGCGAATTCCTCATTAATATCTGAACGGGTAGCCCATCCTTGGAAGCCGGCACCGTTCGCACCGTTTCCACCATTGCCGCCAAAGCCGCCGCCCCAGCCGCCAAAACCTCCCCATCCAAAGATAGCAAAGATCAAGACAAGCCAGATAAGTGAAAAGCCATCACCGCCCCACATATCATTGGCGCGATTATTAGAGCCTGTAGCGGCAGCAATGTCACTAAGACTGTAATTTGAACCATTCATCATGTTTTTAGTCTCCTTAAATTTTATTTACAATAGGAGACATCCGCGGCTGTCGTCCCGAATTGTAGCGATTTTTAATCACCCAATTGTGGGGAAGTGTTATAATCCAAGGAATTTCTGGATAATTCCATCTGGTGATAAGTGCTTTTCATTAAATACATTTTGCTGTATTTGATGTAACTGGTCTGTATCACCTTTTTTGTATAAATCCAACGCATTCTTCAATGTTGGATTATTTCCTGCAAATTTACTCATATCGTTCATCATGTTGTCAACACTTCCGAACCTCTGAGAAATCATTCTTTCAAGTTGCTTTTTCATCATGGCGTTTGGGTTGAAATTCATCTCTGCCTACCTCCATTCTGCTTAGGTTCCGATGTCCCCGACATCTGCGTCGGAAACATATTCTTTATTTCAGAAATCTCCGAACAAACATCATTCCGAAGTTGATTAAACATTGCTTCAATGTCAATCTGCTTTTCATCTTGCTTAGATTGCTGTTCATCTGGATTTACGAGTCGGTAAACAAAAATCCTGCTCCTTCCATCGGATTGAAGCTGTTTTCTGTAAATTTCAGTTCCGTCTGTTTTCGGATAGTAAACAGGATTACCGGACATATCCACATCTTTAGCCTTTACAGTATCAATCCCATCCACCATCTGTCCTTGAAGCATAGGTGATTGTGGAACCGGCTGTAACTGTTGCATCTGTATTTGACCATAAGGCATTGCCTGCTGATAATTATTTTGCAGTTGAGCCAGCCTGTCCTGATACGGCTGTATCTGTCCGTATGGATTGTTTATCATTGGCTGTTGCGGATAATACGGATAACCTGCCATAATCTGTTCCTCCTGTCCGGGATTCAAGAATCATGTCCATATCATCTATGGAACGATACTTTTCCCATATACCCTCGTAAGGGTTTCTTAACATAATCATTGTGTTTTCTCCTATGATTATATTATATAGGAAGGAACTCTGTTTTTGAACGTCACTATTTCGCCACGTTTTCGCCACAATACAAAGAAAAGCCCCGACAATACATCGGGGCAACTTTGGAAATTTTCTTCTTTATTCTTTTGTTAATCCGGTCTATGGTTCTTGGGCTATACCCCATAAGTTCAGCTGCTTCCCATAGTGTTTTCTCGCCATAAACCCGTAAACGAAACAGTTTTTCTTCTCTGGAATCGAATCCTGCTTCTTTTAAATAAAATTTTCTTTCATCTTCTGAAAAGTCTGTATAATTCATATTTCCACCGTCCTCCCTTACAAGTGGAATCAAACTGGAAGAATACCGCTTAACATAAAACCGATAACTGCGCTGACAATAGATGTAATAACACATACAATGATTGTATCGTAACGCTTTCCTGGGACTGCCATGAGAGTCTTTATATTGTTATTCATCTCATCCACAGTTGACTTGATATGGTTCAAGTCATTCTCACTTAATGCTGTCTTTCTTTCCAGTTCCCCGATACGCTCATAAAACTCTTTATGGCGGTCGGATTGTCTCTCTTGCATCTGTCGAAGACTATTCTCTAATTCTTCTATGCGGTGTTCATTAAAACATTCATGTTCACATCCCATCGCCAGTTCCTTTCTTCACTCCCTTAACATTTGCTTTTCCCTACTGAATATAAGCAACCCAGCGGCACTCCGGGAGGACAAAAATACTGTGCCACGTGACCCAACCATCTTATTAAATTAAACTTCCTGCAAACGGAAAAACGCCATGATTGATATATATTTCCGTTTCGGATTCCCATTTTCGACTTACTGAATTTTCAGAATGCGATTCTTGGAACTCGGCTCCCTGTTTCACAAGGAAATAGAGAGCCAGATCAAATATACAATCATAACAGTATTCCATATCGGTATTGATTTTTTCCTCTGTATATCCAGACGGATAGTTGCGTTTCTTTTTAAATGAACGAATTGCACGCTTCACAGACAAAGAAATCATACCGTCAGTTTCCGCATCATCGGATAGATACTCTTTCAGATCATTTACAAGCCGTTCGTCCATTTAAGATCACCTACCCTTGCTGAGATAAAATTTCTGAGATAATACCAGCCTTGTTTGTCGATGTCAGGGCATAGCCATTGTCACTTGCGAGCTGTTTCAGTTGAACTACTGTCATGCTTGACAGCTCGCTTTCTGTATACTTGCGTTTACTTGCTACAGATGGTGACTGGCTGTTCTCGTCAAGACTATGCCCGTTTATTCCCCCGCTTTGGTGCCGATTACGATACCACCATTAGCTTTTGGTACAACAGGAACGAACATACCGGATGCTTTTGTCCATACTGCCACAGGGTCTGGAGTGGCCCACATAGACAGTGTTACGAAAGAACGGTTCTCTTCTTGTATAAACTGTCTGTATTCAAGTTCCTCTCGTGTTACGCCCCAGAGTCCAGTACCAAATGAACCGTTTGGCTCTGCTTCATACAGCGTGAATACATCTTCTTTGAAGTATCTTCCTGTTTTGAGAGAACCATCCGCTTTTCTGAATCTGAATTTTTCGTCACAACGATCAATTGTGATTCCGTATTCCTGCATAAGCAGATTTGCAAGCTCCTGTTTTGTTAAGAGACGTTTGTTCGCTGCTCCCAGAACTGCTGTCTGCATTGCAGTGTTGTTTCTCATGTAGTTAATCATTTTAAGTGATGTCAGGGCTTTGTTTACCACAAATCCATTATCTTCTGCAATAGCGACCATCTTCTGGATATCACCCATGATATCTGCATCTGGTTTAGACCAGTCTGTCATTTCTACTTTTGCATCGGACGGAACACCATAATCAATGCCCATATCCACATTGTTTTCTTTAATTTTTACAACACCTGTGCTAAGAAATTGGCCTTTCATGACATTCGCTCTGGCAACAACACCTTCAAACAGGTTGGCTGCGTCATCAAATACAAATTTCTTTAAATTCTCATCATCCGGCACACCATTTTCAATTGCCTGCTGTAATCTCTCAGATTGATTAATTTTTCTCTTAATAAAGAGTTTTTCAGTCAGGACTTTTTCGAAGCCCGGTCTGGAACCAATTTCCGCTTCGGTATCAAGAGCGTGAACGAATGCTACCTCCGGAAGTCTCTGTCCGGCCATCAGTCTATAGTATTCAGCTTTCAGATACTGGGTTTTGACATCAGGGAAAATAGTGTCAAGGATACCTGGCCTTTTAACACTGAAATTCTGAGAAAAGTTAAGTCTTTCTTCCTGTGTGATTGATTCTAAAATATTAAATGGCATCTGCTGTACCTCCTTAAAATTCTGGGTCTGTAGTAGTCACAAAAACGATACCTGCTTTTTCAAGCTCTGTTTTTGCAGTGGTTTCTACTGTTACCGGAAGTCTTTTTTCAAGAACGCGTCCTGCAACAATTACAGAAATCGGTCGTTTTGTGTCGTCCGTCATATCAACATCTTCAAACACGATACCTTTAGCACCAGTTGCATTTGTCGGATATACGGAACCTGCTTTGATAATCTTCTTAGTTCCAACGGTTTCAGCATTTGTCTGCTCTGCTGTATAGGTTTTAAGTACAAGCCCTACCTCGGATTCAAGGATGTTAGGTGTGGATTCGTACTGCTCTGTTTTCATAAAAGCCATAATCTAAATCTCCTTTACTTAAATATTTACTGGGGCATTATCATCTGCCGGTTTATTTTCTGGGCACATTTTTGCTGAGTACGCCTTGGCGTATTCGGATGCTTCACTCTTCTTTTTTGGTTCTCCACCAGATTTACCGCCGCCCGGATTCGGTGTTTTTTTGAGAGCTTCTTTCTCCCAAGCTGCTTTTGCGGTATCAAGAGCGTTTTTATTTTCTACGGAAATTCCATCGACAAATGTCTGAGCTTCTTTGAGAGCATCCTCTGCGTTCATGTTGGAAAACGCTTTGATTGCTCCTGCATAGGCATCTCCTTTCATTCCTGCGTTTGCAAAAATAGAAGTAATTTTTCCTGTCAGAGCTTCTTTCTGGGAAATTGCAAGTGCAGATTCAAGGTCAGAAATTCTTTTTTCGTTTGCAGCTTTTTCTTTCTGACGTTCCAGTTCTGCTTTCTCAGCTTCAGTCATGTTCTGTTTTTTTAATTCTTCCAGTTCTTTTTCCAGTGCTTCTGCTTTATCAGCCTGCTCTTTTGCTTTCTGGGCTTTCGCTTTCTCTTTAGCCACATCAGAATTTGACTGATTCAGAAAAGAAGTAATCTGGTCATCGGTTGCATCTGGAAAAATCCTTTTAACATCTTCTCTTGTCATTGAAATCTCCTGTCACCAATACGCTTTTTTACGCTGTTCGCTCAGCTCAAGGTGTCTCCCATGTTCACGCTATCGGGGTGCATATTTTTGTGTATTAAAAAAGAGACGATTTCTCGTCCCTTAATTAGCTGTATCTTGCAGAGCATCTGCAATTGACTATCTCATTTGTAGATGGTGATTGTGATGTATCTTTTGGAAAAAGCATCAAACTGTTCCCGACGACAAATAATTCTTTAATTGGAATTGTTGTACCGCCGACTTCCAAATGGGTTTTTCTTTCTCTCTTATCTCCGACGTCAATCCATGTCTTAGTTTTTTTTCCAGATTCCAAAGCGTCTGAATATTCTTTGTAATTGAGTATTGAATTTGCTTCACACTCAGAAATAAACATCGCTCTGTCGTTCGAAAGA
>ERZ791819.1015-NODE-1015-length-9856-cov-4.181512_pt1 | contig 9856 bp, 9 predicted proteins | sample MGYA00510301_ERZ791819 | MGnify/ENA primary metagenome ERZ791819 (study PRJEB30046, sample SAMN00791999) | human gut metagenome | study: EMG produced TPA metagenomics assembly of the A metagenome-wide association study of gut microbiota in type 2...
ACAGAAGCAGCTGCCGCCGGACAGCACACCGCTGTCGGAGCACTGGTATGTGGACCTGAACACGGCGGATGCTGCAGCCCTGTGCACCTTGCCGGGGGTCGGGCCCAGCCACGCCCGGGCATTGATCGAGTACCGGCAGCAGCACGGCCCCTTTGCCCGCGTTGCCGACGCTGCGGCCGTGCCGGGCCTGACGGAGGACCTTGTGGCCTCCTGGGAAGGGCAGGCAACGGTAAACACACCTGCACAAACGATGCCGTAAGGCACAAAGGGGAATGAATATGAGCGACGAGACCATTTTTATCAACCGGGAACTGAGCTGGCTGGACTTCAACCGCCGGGTCCTGGCTCTTGGCAAGGACAAGAACGTGCCCCTTGCCGAGCAGGTCAAATTCCTGGCCATCTACGGTTCCAATCTGGACGAATTCTTTATGGTGCGCGTCGGCTCTCTGCAGGAGCGCGCCAACCTGGAACAGAGCAAGAGCAAAAAGGAAAAGCGCGAGAACAAGACCAACATGACCGCAGCCGAACAGTTGGCAGCCATCATGCCCAAGACCGCCCAGCTGCAGGCGGACTGCGACAAATACTATGCCAAGGCGTTGGAAGAGCTGGCCGGGTGCGGCTACCGCAAGGTGGATTTTGACCACCTGAGCAAGGAGGATGAGCGCTTCTGGAAAAAATACTTCCAGACGGAACTGTTCCCCATTCTCAGCCCGCAGATCGTGGACAGCCGCCACCCGTTCCCGTTCCTGCGCAACAAGGAGATCTACCTGGGTGTCCTTTTGCGGGAGAAGCACCCCAATGCCCAGAGCCTGGGCATCATCCCCATCTCCAGCCAGATGGAGCGGCTGCACTTTGTCAAAAAGGACGGCGAAACGCAGTTTGCACTGGTGGAAGAGCTGGTGCTGCACTATGCGTCCAGCATCTTTGGCAAGGAGAGCATCCTGGAAAGCTGCCTGTTCCGGGTCACCCGCAATGCGGACATCGACGTCAAGGAAGGCATGATGGATCACGACATCGACTATCGTGAGATCATGACCGAGCTGCTCAAGCGCCGCCGCAAGCTGGCGGCTGTGCGCCTGCAGGTTACGCCGGAGGCCGCCCCGGAGGTGCAGCGTTTGCTGTGCAGCCGTCTGGAGCTGTCGGGCAAGCGAGTCTTTGTGCAGAAGAGCCCGCTGGACCTGAGTTTTTTCTACAAGCTCACCGGGCGCATTGAAGCAGAGGACCACCCCGGCCTGTTTTACCCGGCTGCCCGGCCCATGCTGCCGCCGCCAGACTATGATCTGACCGAGGAAGTGCAGAAGCACGATGTGCTGCTGAGCTACCCGTACCAGTCCATCCGGCCCTTCATCGACATGCTCAAAAAGGCCGCCCGTGACCCGGATGTCATCTCCATCAAGATGACCCTGTACCGCATGGCGCGGGAATCGCAGATCGTGCAGGCCCTGATGGAAGCCGCCGAAAACGGCAAGGAAGTGGTGACGCTGGTGGAGCTGCGCGCCCGCTTTGACGAGCAGAACAACATCGACTGGTCGAAGCAGTTGGAAAATGCGGGCTGCACCGTGATCTACGGCTTCGATGACTACAAGGTGCACTCCAAGCTCACCCTCATCACCCGTAAGCAGGCCGACGGCTACTCCTACATCACCCAGATCGGTACCGGCAACTACAACGAAAAGACCAGTGAGCTCTACACCGACTATTCCTTCATCACGGCAGATGAGGGCATCGGCGAGGAAGCCTCCAAGGTGTTCCGCAATCTGGCCGTGCAGCAGCTCACCGAGGAGAGCGACCGGATGCTGGTGGCTCCGCTGCGGTTCAAGAGCGTATTGCTGGATGAGATGGATCATGTGATCGCAGCTGCCCGCATGGGCCGCCCGGCGTCCATGATCCTCAAGAACAACTCCATCAGCGACCGCGATATCATCCTCAAGCTGCAGGAAGCCAGCTGCGCCGGGGTGCGCATCGACATGATCGTGCGCGGTATCTGCTGTGTGCGTGCCGGGGTGCCCGGCAAGACCGAGAACCTGCATATCCGCAGTCTGGTGGGCCGCTATCTGGAGCATGGCCGCATTTACAGCTTCTTTGACGGGGTGCATACCCGCATCTACATTGCCTCTGGCGACTTCCTCACCCGCAACACCGAGTGCCGCGTGGAAGTGGGCGTGCGGGTGGAGGACCCTGTACTGGTGAAAAAGCTCACCGACATCCTGCAGCTGCAGCTGCGCGACAATGTCAATGCCCGGGAAATGCGGCCCGATGACAGCTACCAGAAGGTCAAGCCTGCCGAAGGCGAACCCATCGTCAACGGCCAGATGGGCATGTACGACCTGCTCCGGAACGATTGGACGAGAGAAGAGCCCTGGAAACCTACCACGCCCAAGGCAGCGCCTGCCGAAGCCCCGGCAGCGGAAAAGCAGACGGCGGCGGAGGGACCGAAGGCGAAAACGCCGGAAGTTCCTGTACAGGAAACGCCCAAGGCGAAAGGGCCTGATTTCGTGGAAGCTGCACCTGCCACGCCTGCGCCCATCCATCTGGAGCCGACGGAGCAACCGAAAGGCGGCGACCACTTTGACGAGCTGGAGCAGATGCTGGACAAAAAGCATCTGCCGGACCAGCCCCAAAAGCCCACCGTGGTGGTGACCGCCCCGAAGAAGCGGGGACTGTTCAGCCAGGTGCTGGACCTCTTCAAAAAGAAGAAATAACACCGATCCTTCCGGGACCCGGCGGAGCCTGTCTGAGACGGCCCGCTGGGTCTTTTTGCGTGTGTGCCCGCATACGGTGAACCAGAACCGGGGGAGGAACGTGCCATGCGAAAAAGAACGAAAAACCGGAAAAGACCCACAGCCCGGTGGGGTGCTGCGGGCGCGGCCCTTCTGGCAGGCGTGTGTCTTGCGGTACAGACGCAGGCAGCCCGCCGCCCGGCAGGAGCAGTCTGTTTCCCGCTGCAGACCGCCGTGTGGCGGGTGTCGGACGGCTACGGCACCCGGCAGGACCCCTTTACCGGGGAAGAGCGCTTCCACCAAGGAGTGGACCTTGCCTGTGCGGAAGGCACGGCGGTGCTGGCTGTCCGGGAAGGAGTTGCCACGGCTGCCCGACGCAGCGACAGCTATGGCGTCTGCCTGCAGCTGCTGCACCCGGACGGCACCGAGACCCTTTATGCGCACCTGCAATACCTGTATGTGCGTACCGGTGAAACGGTACAGGCCGGGCAGATACTGGGCACGGCAGGGCAGACCGGCCGTGCCACCGGGGCACACCTGCACTTTGAGCTGCGCCGACAGGGGACCGCCTGCGACCCGTCGGCCCTGCTGGGACTGTCGGATGCATAGGCGCACCCCGCTGCGGATGGGACCGCTGCGCTTCCGGGACCCGGTGCTGCTGTGCGGGGTGCTGTATGGGCTGCTGCTGTTTGACGCCAGCGGTTTTCTGCGCACCGGCCTGCTGACAGCCTTCCTCCATGAATGGGGGCATATCCTCGTGTACTGTGCGCAGCAGCGCCGCCTTCCGGTCATCGAGGTCACGCTGACCGGCTTCTGCATGCGGCTGGGCAGGGCAGAACTGTCCCCGGCGCAGCGGTTCCGGCTGGCGGCGGCCGGTCCGGCGGTAAACTTTGCACTGGCCGGGGTGTGGGCCGTGCTGCTGTCCCGGCAGGCCACCGTGCGGGGCAGCGCCTTCTGGGCGGCAAACCTGCTCACCGGGGCGTTCAACCTCCTGCCGGTGCCGCCGTTGGACGGGGCCCAGATGCTGGCCAGCGCGGCGCAGCTGCGGGCACAGAAGAAATCTGCCCGAAACGATTGCAAAAATCTGCACTTTCGGGTAAAATGAAAAGAACGCATGAAAAAAGAACCCATGATGGAGGAACGAATGTTTGACCCGAAACTGAAAGAAGCGCTGGGCCGGGTGCAGAAACCCGGCCGCTACACCGGCGGTGAGCCGGGCAGCGTCTATAAGGATAAAGAAAAAGTGAACGTGCGTTTCGCGTTCTGCTTCCCGGATACCTACGAGGTGGGCATGTCCTTCCTTGGCGAAAAGATCCTGTACGAGCTGCTCAACAGCCACGAAAACTGGTGGTGTGAGCGCGCCTTTATGCCCTGGCTGGACATGAAAGCCGAGATGGAGCGTCTGGGCCTGCCCCTGTACACCATGGAGAGCAAGGACCCGCTCACCGCGTTTGACGCGGTGGGCTTTACGCTGCAGTACGAACTTTCCTATACCAACATCCTGGCCATGCTGGATCTGGCGGGCATCCCGTTCTATTCCAGGGACCGCGACGAGCGCTGGCCGCTGATCGTGGCGGGCGGCCCCTGCGCCTGCAACGCGGAGCCCATTGCGGACTTCTTTGATGTGGTCCAGCTGGGCGAGGGCGAAAATCAGCTGCCCTCCATCTGCGCCGAGATCGAAAAGGCCAAAAAGGAGGGTGGCGTCTCCAAAAAGGAACTGCTGCTGCGCATTGCAAAGATCCCCGGCGTCTACATCCCGGCGTTCTACGATGTGACCTACTGCGAGGACGGCAGGGTCAAGGCCATCACCCCCAACGAGCCGGGCATCCCGGCACACATCACCAAGGCCATCATCAAGGACCTGAACGAGTTTGCCCCGCCCACCAACTTTGTGGTGCCCATGGTGGGTGCCATCCAGGACCGTGCCAGCATCGAGGTGCTGCGTGGCTGCGTGCGCGGCTGCCGGTTCTGTCAGGCAGGCTTCCTCTACCGCCCCATGCGTCAGCGCGACGCCAGCCTGCTGAACAAGGCCGCACAGGACCTGTGCGCCAACACCGGCTATGAAGAGCTCAGCCTGTCCAGCCTGTCCACCTCTGACCACGGCCAGCTGGAAGAGCTGCTGGACGACCTGAACGAATGGGCGCCCAAGGAGCACGTCAGCCTGTCGCTGCCAAGCCTGCGTGTGGACAATTTCTCCGAGAGCCTCATCGAAAAAACCACCAAGGTGCGCAAGAGCGGCCTGACCTTTGCGGCCGAGGCCGGTACTCAGCGCCTGCGCAATGTCATCAACAAGAACGTGACCTGGGACGAGATCGAAAAGACCTGCACCATCGCGTTCAATGCGGGCTATACGGCGGTCAAGCTCTACTTCATGATGGGGCTGCCCACCGAGACCATGGAGGACATCGAAGGCATTGCCGAGACCGCCCAGAAGGTGGTGAACCTGTACTATTCACTGCCCAAGCGCGGCAAGGGCAAGGGCGTGCAGGTGACCATCAGCTGCGCCTGCTTTGTGCCCAAGCCCCACACACCCTTTGAGTTCGTGCCCATGGACACCGAGGAGATGCTGCGCGCCAAGCAGAAGCATCTGCTGGAAAGCGTGCACAGCCGTAAGATCAAGGTGAATTACCACGACAGCACCACCAGCTTCCTCGAAGGCGTATTCGCAAAGGGCGACCGCCGCCTGGCTCCGGTCATCGTGGAGGCCTACAAGCGCGGCTGCTACTTCGACGGCTGGGAAGAGTGCTTCAAGTATGACACCTGGATGCAGACCTTTGCGGATATGGGCATCGACCCGGCGTTCTACTGCCAGCGTGCCATCGGCCTGGACGAGGTGACCCCCTGGTCCCACATGGACTACGGCGTCACCCACGAATATCTGGTGCGGGAGTACAACAAGGCTCTTGCCGCCCAGACCACCCAGCCCTGCAACCGTGCCTGCCACGGCTGTGGTGCCAACCATCTGTTAGGAGGTCCCTGCTTTGATTACAGTCAGAATCTCGTTTAAAAAAAAGAATGAGGCCTCCTACATCTCCCTGCTGGATCTGCAGCGGGTGATGCAGCGGGTACTCAAGCGCAGCGGCCTGCCGGTGTGGCATACGCTGGGCTTCAACCCCCACATCTATATGACCTTTGCCTGCCCGCTCTCGCTGGGGCAGGAGAGTGAGTGCGAGTGCGTGGATGTCAAGACCGAGGCGGAAGCCCCGGACTTTGCACAGTGGAAAACGGCACTCAACGCCATCATGCCGGCCGGCATCGTCATCACCCGGGTGGCCCCCGTGCAGATGAAGGCCGACCGCATTGCCTGGGCCTGCTACCAGATCACCTACCCGGCTGAGGCTGCCGCAGTGCTGGACCAGTACAACGCACTGGAAAGCGCCCCGGTGGAAAAGCACGGCAAAAAGGGAAACAAGATCATTGAGCTCAAACAGCATATCCCGCAGGTGGCCTACACGGCGGAGGGCGATGCCGTCCGCATCGAGCTGTGCCTGCCGGCTTCGCAGGAGCTCAACCTGAACCCCTCGCTGCTCACCGGTTTTCTGGAAGAAAAGTTCGGCCTGCCGGCCGCCAGTGCAGGCATCCTGCGCACAAAGTTCCTCACCGAGGACAAGCAGCTGTTTGCCTGAGCCGGGGCAAATGACATTCACTGGAAAGCCCCAGTGGGGCTTTCCGTGCTGCGCTGCGCTCGCAAACGCGGCCCCTTGGACAAAACAGAAAATTTTTGCATTTATTTTGGGCAAAACGCTTGCATTCAAGCACGTTTTGTGCTATCCTATTTAGGCGTTAGTGTCCGCTGAGACCACAGCGGGGTTAATGACAAGTATTTATCATTAAACGGGCGGTCCTCTGACGGCGTCGTGCCGTGTATGAACGTCTAAAAACAAATGGAGGATTCAAAATGGACGCACTGAAGATTATCTCTGAAGGCAGCATCAAGGCTGAAAAGCCCCAGTTCAACGTTGGCGACACCGTCCGCGTTGATGTTCGTATCAAGGAAGGCGACCGTGAGCGCATCCAGGCCTTTGAGGGCACTGTGATCGCAAAGAAGCACGGCGGCGTTGCTGAGACCTTCACCGTTCGCCGCGTGGCTTACGGTGTCGGCATCGAGCGTGTCTTCCCCATCAACAGCCCCTTCGTTGAGAAGGTCACCGTTGTCCGCAAGGGCAAGGTTCGCCGCGCAAAGCTGTTCTACCTGCGTGGCCGTACGGGCAAGGCTGCCAAGGTCAAGAGCGATATTTGATCATCCCCGATTTGAAACCGGGAGAAAAGGGACAACTTGTTGTCCCTTTTTTCTTTATCAAAAATTCGCAGAAATGCATTGCAAACGCTGCATTTTTGCGCTATCATCGGGGTAGTAATGCAAAACCGGAAGGTGAGGTGCATCGGATATGGAAACCCAAAATACGACCACTGCACAGGAACCAAAGCCTGTGCGCGGGCAGGGCGTGCTGGAATGGTACGAAGCACTCATTTCGGCCGCGCTGGTGCTGGTGCTGGTCTTCTCGTTCTTTTTCCGCATCATTCAGGTGGACGGCAGCTCCATGGTGCCCACGCTGGTCAATGGGGACAAGCTGATCGTCTGGGGCGCGGGCTATACGCCCCAGCGCGGGGACGTGGTGATCGTGGACAGCTATACTTCCTACGGCAAACCGCTGGTCAAGCGGGTCATCGCCAAAGGCGGCGACACCATCTCCATCGACTACGATGCCGGAACTGTGGAAGTAAACGGGGAGTTGCTGCAGGAGGACTACATTGCAGCCCCCACCCATCTGGGTTATGACGTGGAGTTCCCGTATACGGTGCCGGAGGGCACGGTGTTCGTGATGGGCGACAACCGCAACGAGTCGCTGGACAGCCGCTCTTCCTACGTCGGCTGCATTGACGAACGCGATATTCTGGGCAAGGTGCTGCTGTGCTTTTTGCCCGTTTCGGATTTTGGAGTGGTAAAGTAACATGAACGAAATGGATACTCGGTTTGCAAACCAATTCAATATTCAGTGGTTCCCGGGCCACATGACCAAGACCCTGCGCATGATGGAGCAGGAGATCCAGCATGTGGACGCCAGCCTTGTGCTGCTGGACGCGCGCATCCCGCTTTCCAGCCTGAACCCGGAGATCGAGCGCATCACGGCCCGCAAGCCCAAGCTCTATGCGCTGAACAAGGCAGATCTGGCCGACCCGGCTGTTACCGAAGAGTGGATCCGCTACTTCCGCGCGGCAGACGCCGGCTGTGTGGCCATCAGTGCCAAGCAGAAGGGCGGCACCACCGCCGTGAAGAACGCCATCGAAAAGGAACTGTCCGGCCTGCTGGAACGCCGCCAGAACCGCGGCATGAGCGGTGCCAAGACCCAGGTGATGCTCTGCGGCATCCCCAACGTGGGCAAGTCCACCTTCATCAACACTTTTGCCGGTTCGGCCCGCGCCAAGGCTGCCGACCGCCCCGGCGTGACCAAGGGCAAGCAGTGGGTCAGCACCGAAAAGTTTGACCTGCTGGATATGCCCGGCGTGCTGTGGAAAAAGTTCGATTCCAAGACCACGGCCTCCAATCTGGCCTTCATCGGCTCCATCAAGGATGATATCCTGGACGTGGAAGAGCTGGCCATGAACCTGTTGGACGAAGTGCGCCGCAATTACCCGGATCTGGTGGCCCAGCGCTACAAGCTGGACGCCGAGACCCTGGCCCTGCCGCCCTATGAGCTGCTGGAGGCCATCGGCCGCAAGCGCGGTCTGCTGGTGCGCGGCGGCGAGGTGAACACCGAGCGCTGCGCCATCATGCTGGTGGACGAATTCCGTGCCTGCAAGTGGGGCCGCATCTCGCTGGAGCGCCCGCCGCAGCGGGATGATCTGGTCGATTTTGCCGAGGAGGATGAGGAATGAAACGCCGCTCGGACGAGGAGATCTCGGCTCCGCTGTACGAATACGACGCCGCTGTACGGGCACAGTACGGCTGTTTTGCCGGGGTGGACGAAGCAGGCCGCGGCCCGCTGTGCGGCCCGGTCTGCGTAGCGGCCTGCATCCTGGACCCGGAGAACCCGGTGCACGGTATCAACGACTCCAAAAAGCTCACCGAGAAAAAGCGGGATGCCCTGTTCGATGAGATCAAGGAAAAAGCTCTGGCCTACCGGATCGTGTTCGTGGGGCCGGACATCATCGACCGCGACAACATCCTCAACGCCACCATGGGCGGCATGAAGCGGGCCGTGGAAGAGCTGGACATCGTGCCCAACCTCGTACTGGTGGACGGCAACCGTGTCCCGGCGGGCCTGCAGATCCCAGCCCAGCCGGTGGTCAAGGGAGATGCCACCAGTGCCAGCATCGGTGCAGCGTCCATTCTGGCCAAGGTCAGCCGGGATCGCTATATGCTGGAGCTGGACAAGCAGTACCCGCAGTATCAGCTGGCAAAGCACAAGGGGTACCCTACAAAACTGCACTATGAGCTGATCGCACAGTACGGCATCCAGCCGTTCTACCGCCGCAGCTTCCTCAAAAAGCAGGGCTACTGGCCGGAGAACGGAAAGTGAACCGCGCCGAGACAGGGCGCAGGGGAGAAGCTGCTGCGGCCCGCTGGTATCAGAAGCAGGGCTGCAGGCTGCTGGCACACAACTTCCACACCCGGATGGGTGAGCTGGATGTTGTGGTGCAGGAGCCGGATGGGACCATTGTCATCTGTGAGGTCAAGACCCGTGCGGAAGGCTCTCTGGCCAGCCCGGCAGAAGCGGTGGACCGGCCCAAACAGCGCCGCCTGATCCGTGCAGCACAGTATTATCTGCAGCAGAACGGCCTGAGCGATGCACCGGTGCGATTTGACGTGGCAGAAGTGTTCCCTCTTGACAGCGGGCGCTGGATGGTACATATTATAAGGGGCGCTTTTCTTACGTAAAGCAACGGCCCCGGTGGGAAAATGTACGGGCAGAGGGCTTCTCTGCCACAGCAGAAGAACGTGCTTTGCACGTTCTACGGCGAAAAAGGAGCGACAACAATGCAGTTTTTTAGTACCAGAGACCAAAACCGCAAAGTGACTTCCTCGGAAGCAATCGCACAGGGCCTGTCCAACGAGGGAGGTCTGTTTGTACCGGAAAGCTTTCCGCAGGTGGATGTGAAGGCACTGTGCGAGCTGGACTACCCGGCCATGGCAG
>ERZ791819.1023-NODE-1023-length-9770-cov-3.274009_pt1 | contig 9770 bp, 8 predicted proteins | sample MGYA00510301_ERZ791819 | MGnify/ENA primary metagenome ERZ791819 (study PRJEB30046, sample SAMN00791999) | human gut metagenome | study: EMG produced TPA metagenomics assembly of the A metagenome-wide association study of gut microbiota in type 2...
GCCCTAAAGTGCTTAACAGCATTATAACAGCTACTGAGATTCTGAAAAAGCCGTTATTATTTTTTATACCAATCATCGTTAAACCCTCCATATTGAAAATTATCTTTTTGTTTGATTCAATCATTTTTGTTTTAGGCAAACATAATACTGTATATTTAAATCTACAGGAATTGTGTCTTCTCCGAAAACCATATAATATTTATAATGTCCATAACCAATGGGGCTTAAATGAACACGCCGGACAGCGCTCACTATTCCATAAAATCGGCTCTTATTAAAGTTTTGGCCACACTTTTCATTATCAATGAAAATACAATATTTTTCATTGTTCTTGACCCCAAAAAAACTTAATACACGGCTATATTGTTTCACACTGTCAATATCTAATTTCAATTCTGCTGTATCTTTTTCGTAAAAGGTACGAGGTGATCCAGCATATTCTTTTAATAATTTCGGGGTACAAGAGGACTGTGCTAACATATAGACGATTACAATATATGGTAATGATTTCATTTCAATACACTTTCTTTTTCTTTATCGTTAATGTAAAAAATTCCAGTATTTTTGTCAACTGGAATATCCGGCTCAACAAATCTGGGATCTGCCTGCTTGGCTTTGCTGTGAGCATTTAAGCATTTCTTGTTAAAGTCGCTTGTCATAATTATTCAATGTTGGTTTTTATTTAAAACGAGGAAATAATTGACTATTAACAAAGCTATATTCACAATCATGATAACTGTTGACGCCAATGCGAGCATTGGTTTTGGACTGGCGACCAAATTGCCTAATGTGCCAATAATTGCAAAAGCTATAGAATAGACCCACAATAAGCAAGTCGCTATTTTTTTGATTATGTTATTATTTACTATGATAAAAATAGAAGCGGGCAATATGATACAGCCTAAAGCCAACATTTCATAAAACTTTAAACCATTTTGACAGTATAAGTACAAAGGCCAATAGAACATGAACACAGCTTGGGAAGCGAACCAAAACAGTATAAAATATGTGATTATTTTTGTTTTCATTTTATTTTTCTCTTAAAGATTTTTCCATTTGGATAATTATCTCGAATTGCGCTAAATGTGCTTAACGGTATATATGGGACTGCTTCTGTAGGGGTAGAATCATCAAAATACAAATATTCCAAATTTGTTGTTTTAATTTCTCCTGCATCTAGAGCTCTTTGAACAACTTGTGCACATTGTCTGTTTACTAAATTATATGATTGACGAGTTTCTTGTAGGAATTTTTTCCTAATTTCTTTATCTTGATTTCGTGTTGTTGGAATCACATATGCTTCTTTATATCCATAATTATTAATGTTGTCTTGCTGTACTTCTTTATCGGTTCCCTCTCTATTATAATCGCTTTTTAGAAAATCAGAAGGGCTGTTAAATGTTTGTTCTCCAATATCATGATATGGTTTTCCGCCTTTTTTGCCGTGAGTCTTTTTGTATTTATAATCCCCATTCATGGAATAATAAGCCCATTTTCCATCATAGTTTTGGATTAGTAAAGCCAAGTGCCCCACTAACCCATGGAAATATAGCACAGCAATACTGTCGCCACCTTCATCTATATTTCGTATTGGGTTGGCTGCGCACCAGAGGTAAGGACTGACACCGCTGTATTTTTCAGCAAGGGGGTCTTGGGATGTTGTCCGGCCGATCATAGAGTCGTAGAAGCGGGCGTGGCTGTCGTAGAGGTCGAGACCGTTCTCGCGGTCGAGCTCTTTCGCTCCGTATTTCAATGGTTGCACGCCCATGGCACCCGCGCCCATCAACCCACCGTAAGGATAATAGTTGTTGACTTCCTCCAACGTGCCGTCTTCGTCGATTACGGCGCGGATGTTGCCCTGGTAGTCGGTGATGTGGTAATGGAACGAGCCGTCTGCCCAATATCCATAGGGGTTGTCCACTCGCTCAAGCCTCCCGTTGCGGTACACATGGCCGGCACTGTATTGCAACGTCATCTGCGTTATAGGCTCTTTCATGCCAGAACCCGGTGGTGAAACGAGGTCTCCAATACCACCGAAGCCTTTGGCGGATATCCCGTTTATACCTTTAATTCCTCCCACATCCTTTCCCGGCTGTCTGTCGGTATTCCAGTCGTCCATAACTCGTATGTACCCCAGCAGATACTCCACTTTGAGCTTCGTGCCAGCGGCATCGTAGGTGTAGCGGACGATGTGTCCGTCGTCGAACTTCACCTCACTGGGCAGATTCAGAATGTTGTATGAAACAGAAGTGGTCATATTTAATATTTTAACGCAGATTTATTTTTTTCTGTATTAATGGTTGTTCAAAAATATGAGTGGATATTTTGGCATTTAAGACATTTTCTAAAGTTTTCAATCTATCTAAATGAGAATACTTTAATTCTTTTAAAATTTTATCAATAGACACAAAAACCATACTATCATGCCAATCATACACCGTAATAACGCCTTTGTAAATTACAATAATATATGTCCTTCCATGTGATATTCTTCTATTACATGCTGAATAAAGCCCAAAGTTCAAATCAAAATCATGATTATCCTTTTTCCAATATTTTCCAGTCTTTAAATCACGAATCCAAAAAGTTGCTAAAAATTCAGCTCCATCAGAAATAATCAAACAAGTTGTGTCACCTGTGACTGGCTCTACATCTTTATAAGTTAAAGGATAAGAGTGGCTATATTCCAATGATGAAATAATATCAAAAATTTCAAGCGTTTCTTTGGTTGCTGCTTCAAAATAAAAGTTGCACGCAACTGTAAATAGTAAAACAAAAAATAATTTCATCTTGATGCCTTATTATTTCGTTTTTTCAAATCATCTATAGCTTTCTTCTCACTATTGAGAGCTTTAGTCTCGGCTTCTTCCTCTGACACGAAACCACTATTGGCCTTTTTGTTTGTCCCGTGCTCACCCTCATGTGCTGCTACAGTACCAATTATATCTGATGTTGAAAAGCCAGAATCTCTGTAAAATTCTTCATTTTGCATGTTGTCTTTTATAACTTTCTCATAAATTACAATAACCACTTCTTTAAAATCTTGAGCCTTTGCGTTGTCATCAAATGTGTAATCTGAATAAGTCTCTCCTGCGGTAATTTCGCCCATTCTATTACTAGTAGAAGTCCTGTCGATAAGCAGGGTGATTGGATAGTCAGTTTTCATCATCCGGGATAAAATTTTCTTTCCTTGTTTGGTTCTCATCATAGCGCCACCAATTTTAGCAATACTTGGGGTGGCATTTGATGTCCATCCTCTTTTCTTATCAAAAAACACAGGGTTTCCATCAATACCCTTTAAATACATTCCATTTTTATCTCCGAATTTTATTGGGTTGGCTGCGCACCAGAGGTAGGGACTGAGGTGGTAGTATTTTTCAGCAAGGGGGTCTTGGGATATTGTCCGGCCGATCATAGAGTCGTAGAAGCGGGCTTTGCTGTCGTATAGGTCGAGAGAGTTCTCGCCTGACAAAATATTGCCTATTGAAGACAGCAAAGCGAAAAAGGCAACAAGGTAAAAAATAGATATTTTCTGCAGCCTCATAAAGTTGCTTATTTTTTGCTAAATTAAGTAATCTTTTGAACACGTGAAACAAATAAGATATGTTATGCAACATATCTGCGTTGTTTTTGGCAATCCCCTCTTAGCCAGCACAAATATAAAACAATGCCGTGACCAATAGCCTTTTTCCGGTGACGTAAAAGCGGAACGGCATTCCGGACGTTCGAACGTCCGGAATGCCGTTTTTTTGGCTCACTTTTCAGCGTGCTGTTTTCTGAATCGTTTAGATTGCCTGCTCCACCGCCCAGGTGAAGGCTCGCAGTCCAAGCTGCGGGCTTGCCGCGTCGATGCCGCGCAAACGGATGAGCAACGTGTCCACCTTGCTGTCGTCAATCACGGTGAGCAACGCCCCGTTGAGCGTTGGCCACGCATGGCTGCCGAGGTGGGGCTCTCCGCCGCGCTGTCCAGCCCCGACGAGCGACGGCCATCCGGTGAATCCTTTGATGTCGAGTTCGCGCATCGCTGTCAGCACGTCGTCTTCGTGCGCTTGGTTGTATGCTATAAATACTGCTTTCATTGTCTTATTTCTTTAACGTTTTCAACTCTTTTTTGCGTGCACGCTTGATGCCGATGCGGGCAAACACGCTATAGAGCGTCGGGATAATGATGAGGGTAATGAGCGTTGAGAACGACAATCCCCATGCCACCGACATACCGAGGGCGCGCCACATCTCGGAACCTTCGCCCTTGCCCACTGCCATAGGAATCATACCGATGACGGTGGTGAGGGTGGTCATAAGAATCGGGCGCAGACGCGAGCGTCCGGAGGTCACGACGGCGTTGACGAGACCGAGGCCGCGCTCACGGCAGAGCATGATATAGTCGATAAGCACAATACCGTTGTTGACCACAATACCGATAAGCATCAGCAAGCCAAGCATCGCCATGATGCTGAGCGGTGTGCCTGTGACAAAGAGTCCCATCAGCACGCCTGTCAACGCAAACGGGATTGAGAACATGATGACAAACGGATAGGTCAACGACTCAAACTGCGATGCCATGATGATGAACACGAGTACGATGATCAATGCCATGAGCATTATCATATCGGTGAATGTGTCCTGCTGGTCTTCAAACGTTCCGCCGAACTGCCATGTGAAGTCGGCAGGCATGTCTATCTCGCCCATCGCCTTGTTGGCTGCCTTGACCACATCAGAGAGAGCGTAGCCTTTGGCCACGATGCATTTCACCGTGATTACGCGCTCGCGGTCGCGACGCTCGATGGTTGGCGGTGTCTGCGACTCGACCACCTTGCCAAGGTCGCGTATTTTGATGCCCTTGCCTTGACTGTTGTAGATGGTTATGTTCTCGATGTCCTCAACCGACTGGCGGAACTTCTTGTCGTAGCGCACACGGATTTTATATTCGTCGCCGTCCTCGCGATAGTTTGTCAGCGCGCTGCCTGTCACGCGGTTGCGGAGATAGGAAGCGGCTGTCTGCATGTTAAGTCCGTTGAGGGCGAGCTTCTGGCGGTCGAAGTCGACGCGGTATTCGGGAGTATACTCGTCGCGGCTGATGCTCACCTGCGAGCAGCAGTCCTCGCTGAGCATCTTTGCCGACACGTCGGAGGCAATGCGGTCGGACGTAGTGAAGTCGTAGCCATAGATTTCAATCTCCACCGCCGCCTCGCCGCCGATTCCGCCGCCACCGCCGCCGGCGGCAACGTTGAACGTGCGGATTTCAGGATACTGGTTCAGGTCGTGGCGGATAGCATCGCAAATCTCGCTGAGCGACCTCTCGCGCTCCGTCGAGCGCACGGTGCTGATGTTGTATTGCAGGATGTTGTTGCCGTTGTCCTGCATACTGCCGAAGATGTTGTCCTCGCCGGCCTGTCCCTCTGAGAAACTTACCGTAGTCACCTCCGGACAGTTGCTTTTCAGCTGCTCATAGATGCGGAAACCAAGAGCGCGCGTCGTTTCCTGACGCGTGCCGGCGGGCAGCTTCACGGTGATGCCGATTCGCGAGTTGTCCTGCTGCGGGAAGAACTCCGTCTTTATATGCGGCATCAGCACCACTATCGACGCGACAAACAAGCCTACGATGATGGCAAGCGTCGCCCAGCGGTGGCGCAAGGCTGTGCGGAGAAGCGCGGCATAGCCGTCGGTCACCTTTTTCAGGAATGCGTCAAACGGGTTTGACACCATTTTCTGGAACAGGTTGTATTTCTTGTCAAGACGCAGCATCAACGAGCAGAGGGTCGGTGTCAGTGTGATGGCGCCGATGGTCGATACCGACAGGATGATTGTCACCATCCATCCCAACTGCTTGAACATGATTCCTGCCATACCGCTGATCATGGTCAGCGGCAGGAACACGGCAATGGTGGTGAGCGTGGAGGCGATTACGGAGATTGCAACCTCGTTGGTGGCAAACATCGCCGCCTGGCGCGGACGGCTGCCGCGCTCGATGTGGGTGGTGATGTTCTCAAGCACCACGATGGCGTTGTCGACCACCATACCGATGGCTATCGAGAGCGCACTCATCGAGATGATGTTCATCGTGTTGCCGGTGGCAAGCAGATAGATGAGCGCCGAAAGCAGCGAGATAGGGATTGTAAGCACAATCACAAACGTGGCGCGCCAGCGTCCGAGGAACAGCAGCACCACAAAGCTGACAATGAGCATCGTGATGAGGATGGTGTGCTTCAGCGATTCTATCGTGTTGATGATATAGTCGGACGTATCGACAATCAAGCCGATATGCACGTCGCTCGGCAGGTTTTTCGCTATCTGTGTCAGACGGGCTTTAACAGCCTTGGAAATCTCGACAGAGTTGGCTCCCGACTGCTTCTGAACGATAATCATACCGCCAAGCTCGCCGTTGGTATACGCCTCTTGGGCGCGCTCCTGCGGCGCGTCGTCGATATGCGCCACGTCGCGCAGATAGACCGGTGTTCCGCTGTAGGTGCCCACCACGAGGTCGAGCATCTCGTTGACGTCGGCAAACTCTTTCTGCACACGCATTGAGTAGACATTCGAGCCGATGTCGATTGTGCCCGCCGGCACATTGAGATTCTCGGCGGCAAGCACTTGGCTTATCTGCTCTATCGAAATGCCATAGGCATCGAGTTTGTAAGGGTCGCAAAGCACCTGTATCTCACGGTCGGGGATACCGGAAATTGAGACCGAGCCAACGCCCGACACGCGTGCCAGCGGCGTTGCCACCTGGTCGTCGAGAATCTTATACAATCCCGTCATGCTCTCCTTTGCCGACACGGAAAGGATGAGGATAGGGATGTCGTCGGTGCCGAACTTGAACAGGATAGGCTTCTGCGCTCCGTCGGGAAGCGTGGTGACGCGGTCGAGTTTGTCGCGCACGTCGTTGGTTGCCACATCGATGTTGATGCCGTATTCAAACGTCAGCGTGATGATGGAGATGTTTTCCTTCGACTGCGACGTGATGTGCTTCAAGTCGCTCACGCCGTTAAGCATATTTTCCAGCGGACGCGTGACATTGGTCTCGATGTCCTCCGCGCTCGCACCTGAATAGGTGGTCATCACCATGATGGAGTTGGTCTCGATGTCGGGATAGAGGTCGATGCTCAACCGCGTCAACGAGAACAGTCCGAAGATGGCGATGCCGAGGAAAATCAGGATTGTTGTGATTGTCCGCTTGACGGCTGTCTGATATATACTCATAGGGCAATCCTTTTGTTATTTCTTCACAATCTTCACTTTGGCGCCGTTTTTCAGGCGCGACTGCCCAGCCACGACAACCGTTTCTCCGGGATTCACTCCGCTGAGGATTTCATATTCGGTATCGAGACGCTGTCCGAGCTCCACTTTGCGGTACTCTGCCTTGTCGCCCTTGACAACATACACATAGCGGTCGCCAGAGCCTACAAGTTTCTGCACGGCGCGGTCGGGCACCACAACATGCTTGGCGCGTCCGTGATTGATAGTGACACGGGCATACATTCCCGGGCGCACACGCTCGTCGGCATTGGCAATCAGAAGCTCGACGGTGAATGTGCGGGTCGACGGGTCAATGGTCGGATAAACGATATTGACCTTGCCGGTAAACACCTCGTCGCCGTAGACATCGAGGGTGAAGTCTACGTTCATGCCTTTCTTTATCTTGGTGAAGAGCGACTCCGAGACGTTGACCTTCATCTTGACAGGGCGGATTTTCTCTACCACAAAAATCGGGCTGGCGCCGCTGTACATGTCGCCGCTGTCGTAGTTGCGCTGCGACACGACGCCGCTGATAGGACTGATGAGACGCGTGTTCTCGGCAAGGTTTTCATAGTTGCGGCGCGAGATGTCGTATGCCATCTTTTTGGCGTCCCATTCCGACTTTGAGCATCCGCCGATTTTAAACAGCTCGTCCACACGCTTGAACTCAAGATGGTTGTTTTCCATCTGCAGGCGCACCTGATCGAGGTTTGCCGGATCCATATCGGCAAGTTTCTGTCCTGCCGACACGTGCTGTCCCACCTCCACATACACCTTGCGTATGCGCATAGGCGACTGCGGGGCGATGTTGTTTGTCACGTTGGCTTCCACGGTGCCTGTGAACGAATTGACCTGGTCCACCTCGCGGTAGTCTGTTTTTGCCACCTCCACATTCATTGTGCCGTCGGCGGCTTTCTTTTCCTCTTTGGCTTTGTCGCCGCCGGAGCATGCCGTAGCGGCGATGGCGACAGCCATTGCCATGGCAATCTTGTTGAGTGTCTTGATATTCATTGGGGTTCTGTTTTATTTTTCGTAAGTGTATTCCGTGCCGAGGGTCTCGTCAAGCTGCGCCTGCGCCACAAGATAGGAGTAGACAGCCTGGCTGCGGTTGAGTTGCGACTGTGTGAGCGCCAGCTGCGAGTCGTTGACCTCGAGCAGCGTGCCGGCGCCGGTGTCGTAGCGCTTCACGGCGATGTCGTAGCCCTTGCGCGCCTGGTCGACACTTTTGCATGCCGACTCATACTGGCGTATGCCGGTGCGCATCTTGTCGACGCTCTGGCGCACGCCCACCATCAGGTTGCGCTCGGTGTCGAGGCGCGTGAGGGCAAGTTGGTCAATCTGCACTTTTGTCTGCTTCAACGAGTTGTAGCGTCGTCCGCCGGAAAAAATCGGGATGTTGAGCGACAGTCCGAGCGTTGAATACGGATTCCAACGATAGTCCTTGAAGCGGAAATCGTTTGCCATCGCGTTCCATTGGTATGCGAACGACAGGTTGAGCGTCGGATAATAAGCGGACTTCGCCACGTCGCGCGACTTGAGCAGTTGCCGCTGCTGCAGGTCGATTTGCCGCAACGATGAGTTTTGGGCAAGCATCGTGGTGTCTACCTTCATATAGCCGTCATAAAGGCGGTCGGTATAGTCGTTGAGCGACCCCGTGCAATCGATGCTCATGTCGAGATCCACTCCGATAAGCGCTTTCAGGCGCCATTTGGCAAGCACAATGGAATTTTCGGCGTCAAACAGACTTGGCTCCACATTTTTCACCGCGACGTCGGCGCGGATAAGGTCGTATTCCGACGACAGTCCCTGCTGGTATTTCTGGTTGATGTCGTCATATTTCTTCTTTGCGTTGTCATAGTTTTCCTTGAGTGCGTCGCGGCTTGCCTCGGCGAGCATCACGGCATAGTATGCCTGCTTCACCTGCGACACCATGGAGATGCGCGACTGTCGCGACTTTTCCACCGCAAGCTCAACATCGTCGGCAGAGATGCTCAGCTGTTTCCACAGTTGGGCGTTGACAAGGGGCAACGAGAGCGCGAAGCCTGCCGACCACGTATTGTCCATACCCACCTTGATGCCGTCGCGCATCGCCGATGCGGCTTCCGTGCCTTCCGCTCCCTCCGTGCCTTCCGAAGAGCCGCCGAATCCTTTCATGTCGCCCATATACATCACCTGCTTTTTCAACGTGCGGTTGTAGCCGGCTGAGAAGTCGAGGGTTGGCATAAGGCTGGCGAGCGTGCCTTTCTTGGCATACTCCTGCTTGGTGATTTCACTGTCGGCAACCTTCACCGTCGGGTTGTCGGATAGGGCTATACGCACAGCATCGTCAAGGGTCAGCGTGGTGGTCTGAGCCACGGCTGTCGACGCCAGAGCCACTGACGCCGCCATTAGGATTGTCTTGATTGAGTTGGGTCTCATCGCGAGTATAAAATAGTTTAGTAGATAAACAAAAAAAGGAACCGACTTTTCTGTCGATTCCTTTGTGTGGGTGTTGACGGATTCGAACCGCCGACCCTCTGCTTGTAAGGCAGATG